>Ga0163161_10000099_pt1 | contig 83318 bp, 76 predicted proteins | sample S45metaG_FD_129847 | JGI IMG/M metagenome (GOLD analysis project Ga0163161, IMG submission 129847) | Switchgrass rhizosphere microbial communities from Kellogg Biological Station, Michigan, USA - S4-5 metaG | ecosystem: Host-associated > Plants > Roots > Rhizosphere > Soil | place: USA... | reverse complement strand
CTGATCGATCACGATTTCCTGGCCTACGTCCGCAGCAATCTGTTCTACTTTAATTTTTTCGCCGGAAGCAACGCGATACTGCTTGCCACCGGTTTTTATGACCGCGTACATGTATAACCTCTTAGAAATGAGTCTCCGCGGCGAATTCCGCAGAGCCCAAGATTATAGCGCGGTTTGCGCCTGCTAACACCCATCGCCTCCGCCGGCCCCCGGCATGCAGGCGGGCCTCCCTATAATTTGCGCCTTCCGGCCCCTGGGCCGCCCTCATCTTCAGCAGCGCCTCGCGCCTCCGCTTTGCCAGTCCCCGCCGCCGACACTTCCCCCACCGCCACCGTGCTGGACCTGATTGCCGGCGACATGGTCGAAGTCGACCGCGTGATCGCGCGCCGGCTCGACACAGGCGTGCCGCTGGTCAGCCACGTCTCCCAATACATCATTTCTGCGGGCGGCAAGCGCCTTCGGCCTGCGTTGCTGCTCCTGATGTCGGGCGCATTGGGCTATACGGGCGAGCAGCGCTTCAATCTCGCCGCCGTTGTGGAGTTCATTCACACCGCCACTTTGCTGCACGACGATGTGGTCGATGAATCGACACTGCGGCGTGGTCGTGCAACTGCCAACGAATCGTTCGGCAATCCGGCCAGTGTGCTGGTCGGCGATTTTTTGTACTCGCGCGCATTTCAGATGATGTTGGATGCAAACAACATTCGCGTCATGGAAATCCTGGCCGAAGCAACCAACGTGATCGCCGAGGGCGAGGTGCTTCAGCTGATGAACATGCATGACGCATCGCTGGACGAAACAGCCTACCTGCGCGTGATCCGCTCGAAGACCGCCAAGCTTTTCGAAGCCAGTACCCGGCTCGCCGCCGTGCTGGCCGGCGTCACGCCGGAGGTCGAGGAAGCCTGCGCCATTTATGGACAGGCACTGGGCACTGCGTTCCAGGTGATCGACGATGTTCTTGATTACGCAGGCGACGCCCATGAAACTGGGAAAAACGTCGGCGACGACCTTCGGGAGGGCAAGACCACGTTGCCCCTCATCTTTGCAATGCAGCGCGGCACTCCGGAGCAAAGCGGGCTGGTGCGTGCCGCCATCGAGGCGGGCGACACAGCCCAGTTGGGCAAGGTGGTGGAGATTGTTCGAGAAACCGGCGCACTGGATGCGTCCCGCGCAGCCGCAGCAGCCGAAGCAAAACGCGCAATCGATGCTTTGCGCGACTTTCCATCCAATTCGCATGCTTCCGGTTTGCTACAATTAGCGGCTCAGTTGCTTGAGCGACGTGCCTGAAACACCTCACAAGAGTTGGCATCTAGGACGATTTCTTTTTTCTTGCAACCAATCGGGGTGTAGCTTAGCCTGGTAGAGCGCTACGTTCGGGACGTAGAGGCCGGAGGTTCGAATCCTCTCACCCCGACCAGCCTTTGGCTGGCACAAATAATGGCCATGCCTGTTGCTGTGTAGCGATTTACAGCACAGGAGCGATGAGCGATGATCGTGAAGCACTTTCTCACATCTTTTGCATTCGCTGAATGGCCGCTGCCGAACTTCCAGTTAAAGAACTCTCGCAAATCGCTCTCCCGGGCTTGGCGCGTGCTCTCGTTTCGGCCGGCAAACTGCCCGCAAAGATCGCCGAGGACATTTATCAAAAGTCCTTGAGCGGCCGTACGAGCTTCATTGCCGAACTGACCGGCACCGGCGCCGTCTCGGCAGCGGACCTCGCCCACACGCTTTCCACCGCCTTCGGTGCCCCGCTGCTCGATCTCGATGCGATCGATCACCAGCGCCTGCCCAAGGATCTGCTCGATCCGAAGCTGTGCCTCGCGTACCGCATCGTCGTCCTCAGCAAACGCAATAACCGTCTCATCGTTGCGACGGCGGATCCGTCGGATCAACAGGCGGCCGAAAAGATCAAATTCGCCTCCCAGATGGGGGTCGACTGGGTCATCGCGGAGTACGACAAGCTCTCGCGAATGATCGAGGCCGCCGCGGCAACCGCGGCGGAGAGCATCAACAGCATCGTCGGCAGCGAATTCGAATTCGATGACGTCAGTGCGGATACATCAGGTGATGTCAGCGAGCAGGCCGTCGCCGAAGTCGAAGACGCGCCGGTCGTGCGCTTTCTGCACAAGATGCTGCTCGACGCAGTCAGCATGCGCGCCTCGGACATCCACTTCGAGCCCTACGAGCATCACTACCGCGTTCGTTTTCGGGTCGACGGCGAGTTGCGTGAAATTGCGAGCCCGCCCACGGTCATCAAGGACAAGCTGGCATCCCGCATCAAGGTCATCTCCCGGCTCGACATCTCCGAAAAGCGCGTGCCGCAAGACGGTCGCATGAAGCTCAAGATCGGGCCGGACCGCGTGATCGACTTTCGCGTGAGCACGTTGCCCACGCTGTTCGGCGAGAAGATCGTGGTGCGTATTCTTGACCCCAGCAGCGCCCGCCTGGGCATCGATGCGCTGGGCTACGACGCCGTCGAAAAGGAGCGACTCCTCCATGCGATCGGCCGGCCTTACGGCATGGTGCTCGTCACCGGTCCCACGGGCTCGGGCAAGACGGTGTCGCTCTACACCTGCCTGAATCTGCTGAACCAGCCGGGCGTCAACATCGCGACGGCAGAAGACCCGTCCGAAATCAACTTGCCGGGTGTCAACCAGGTCAACGTCAACGAACGGGCCGGACTGACCTTTGCCGCGGCACTGCGGGCCTTCCTGCGCCAGGATCCCGACATCATCATGGTCGGCGAAATCCGCGACCTTGAAACTGCCGACATCTCGATCAAGGCCGCGCAAACGGGTCACCTGGTGCTCTCGACGCTGCACACCAACGATGCGCCGACCACGCTCACGCGGATGCGCAACATGGGCATCGCACCCTTCAACATCGCGTCGAGCGTGATTCTCATCACCGCACAGCGCCTCACGCGCAGGCTTTGCACGATATGCCGTGTGCCGGCTGACATTCCGCGCGAAGCATTGCTCGAAGCAGGCTTCAAGGAAGAAGACCTGGACGGCTCATGGAAGCCCTACCGCCCCGTGGGGTGTTCGGCATGCAGCAGCGGCTACAAGGGGCGGGTCGGCATCTACCAGGTGATGCCGATCACCGAAGCCATCCAGGAAATCATCCTGCGTGATGGCAGCGCACTGGACATCGCCCAGCAATCTGAGCGCGAGGGCGTGCGCTCGCTGCGCCAGTCGGGCCTCGGAAAAGTCAAGCAGGGCCTCACTTCGCTCGAAGAAGTGGTGGCCTGCACCAATGAATAACGAACACTGAATACCGGAGATCGAATGGCAACAGTGGCATCCCCCCGCTCCTCCCAGATCACGCACAAGGAATTTGTCTTCGAATGGGAAGGCAAGGACCGCAACGGCAAGCTGGTGCGTGGCGAACTTCGGGCCGCCGGCGAGAACCAGGTGCAGGCCGCGCTGCGCCGCCAGGGCGTGCTCGCCTCCAAGATCAAGAAGCGCCGCATGCGCTCGGGCAAGGCCATCAAGCCCAAGGACATCGCGATCTTCACGCGCCAACTCGCCACCATGATGAAGGCCGGCGTCCCGTTGATGCAGTCCTTCGACATCGTCGGCCGCGGCAACGCGAATGCAAGCGTGTCAAAGCTCCTCAACGACATTCGAAGCGACGTGGAAACCGGGACGTCGCTGTCGGCGGCCTTTCGCAAGTTTCCGAAGTACTTCGACAACCTGTACTGCAACCTGGTCGAAGCTGGCGAGGCGGCCGGTATCCTGGAAGATTTGCTGGATCGCCTTGCCACCTACATGGAGAAGACCGAAGCGATCAAGTCGAAGATCAAGTCGGCGTTGATGTATCCCATCTCGGTGGTCGTGGTGGCATTCATCGTGATCGCAATCATCATGATCTTCGTGATTCCTGCCTTCAAGCAAGTTTTCAGCTCTTTCGGTGCCGACCTGCCCGCGCCAACGATGATCGTCATTGGCATGAGCGAGTTCTTTGTGTCGTATTGGTGGCTGATCTTTGGCGGACTCGGTGGCGGGCTCTACTTTTTCATGCAGGCATGGAAGCGAAATGAGCGGGTGCAGAAGGTCATGGACCGCGTGCTGCTGCGAATCCCAATCTTCGGTGTGCTGATCGAAAAATCCTGTGTGGCACGGTGGACGCGAACGCTCGCGACCATGTTCGCCGCGGGCGTGCCTCTTGTCGAAGCGCTTGATTCGGTCGGCGGCGCCTCGGGCAACACCGTGTACGGCGATGCCACCGCCAAGATCCAGCAGGAGGTGTCGACCGGTACCAGCCTCACGACCGCGATGACCAACGCGAACCTGTTCCCCTCGATGGTGATCCAGATGACCTCCATCGGCGAGGAATCCGGCTCCATCGACCACATGCTGGGCAAGGCGGCCGACTTCTACGAATCCGAGGTGGACGACATGGTCGCGGGCCTCTCCAGCCTGATGGAGCCCATCATCATCGTGTTCCTCGGCACGATCATCGGCGGCATCGTGGTGGCCATGTACATGCCCATCTTCAAGCTCGGCCAAGTCGTCTGATGCCGGTTTCGCAAGGGTTCGACGCCGTCTTGGCCGGCGTGCTGGGGCTATTGATCGGCAGCTTCCTGAACGTCGTCATCTACCGTACACCGGTCATGATGTATCGCGAGTGGCTGTCCGATGCCGTCGCCAACCTGATGACGTCGAAGGATGTGCCCTCGCTTTGGTCGCTGGTCTTCGGCCCGAAGGCCACGCCGCCCGAGGGACTCGAGGCGGCAGCAGACAAGGCCGCCGTTGCCATCGAGAAGCTTCCGCCGTTCGACCTCACCCGCCCCGCCTCACGCTGCGGCGCCTGCGGCCACAAGATCCGCTGGTACCAGAACATCCCTGTCCTGAGCTACCTGTTCCTTCGCGGCCGCTGCGCATCGTGCAAGACCTCGATCAGCCCGCGCTATCCATTGGTCGAGGTGGTCACCGGCACCCTCTTCGCCCTTTGCGGCTGGCGCTTCGGCATCACGCTGACCGGCGCGCTGTGGGCAGCGTTCGCCGCGCTTCTGATCTGCCAGTTCCTGATCGACTTCGATACCCAGTTCCTGCCCGATTCGCTGAACTACACCCTGCTCTGGCTCGGTCTCATTGGCGCAGCCATGGGCTGGACCGGCGTACCTCTGAGTTCGGCTGTGTGGGGCGCCGTGTTCGGCTACCTCAGTCTCTGGCTTGTGTACCATGCCTACCGCCTCGTCACGGGCAAGGAAGGCATGGGTTATGGGGACTTCAAACTGCTTGCGGCATTGGGTGTCTGGCTCGGAGCCGACTACCTCATCGCCATCATCCTTGTCTCTTCGCTGGTGGGTGCCGTGATCGGTCTCACACTGCGTTTCGTCGGCAAGCTGGCGCACAAGGACATCCCGATCGCCTTCGGGCCCTTCTTGGCCGGCGCCGGCCTCGTCTGCCTGGTGATCGGTCCCGAACTCGTGAGACAGTGGGTCCCCTTCGCGTTCCCTCTCGGCGCGCTGATCCATTGACACCACGCATGGTGCGGCGCATCGGCCTGACGGGCGGCATCGGCAGCGGCAAGAGCACCGTGGCCGGGCTGCTGGTTGCTCAAGGCGCCGTGCTGGTCGACACCGACGCGATCGCTCGCAGCATCGCGCAAGCCGGCGGCATCGCGATGCCGGCCCTGGAGGCCGCATTCGGTCGCAGCGTCATCGCCCCGGACGGCGGCCTCGACAGGGCCGCCATGCGCCAGATCGTGTTCGCCGATGCGGACGCCAAGCGTCGCCTCGAATCCATCCTGCACCCGCTGATCGGCACTGAAACCCAGCGCCAGGCCGCAGCCGCGGGCAAAGACGCCGTGGTGGTGTTCGATGTGCCGCTGCTCGTCGAATCCGGGCGCTGGCGCGCGATCGTCGACCGGGTGCTTGTCGTCGACGCCACCGAAGCCACCCAGCGCAAGCGCGTCGTCGCGCGCTCGGGCTGGACGCCCGAAGCGGTCGATACGGTGATCGCCCAGCAGGCCCCGCGCCGGCTGCGCCGGGCCGCCGCAGACGCGGTCATCTTCAACGAGTCAATGACGCTCGCGGAACTCGAAACCGAGGTGCGGGGTCTCTGGAAGCAGTGGGCCGTGGCCACCACGCGATAATCCGAGACCTGCCGCCGCCGCGGCTGCATAACGATTACGACAAAAAGGCGCTCGCCGCAGTGCCCTCCCCGAGATGCTTTTCAACTCGTATCCCTTCATTTTTGTCTTTTTCCCGCTGGTCCTGATCGGGTTCTTTCTGATCGGCAAGCGCAATGCCCGCGCCGCCGCCGGCTTTCTCGCACTGGCCTCGCTCTTCTTCTACGGCTGGTGGAGCGTGCAGGCCCTGCCACTGCTCTTGGGCTCGATCTGCGTCAATTATTGGTTCGGCCTGCACCTGTCGCCCGCGCCGGGTCGCGACGACCGCAAGCGCAAGACGCTGCTGATTGCAGCGCTGGTGGTCAACCTGGGCGTTTTGGCCGTCTTCAAGTACGCCAACTTCTTCCTTGAAAACGTCGACGCCGGGCTGGTCGCGGCGGGCCTCACGCCGATCGAGCTGGTGCACATCGTGCTGCCGATCGGCATCTCGTTCTATACCTTCACGCAGATCGCTTTCCTGGTCGACTGCTGGCAGGGCAAGGTGCACGAGCGCAGCTTCATCCATTACCTGCTGTTCGTGACCTACTTCCCGCACCTGATCGCAGGCCCGGTGCTGCATCACGCGCAGATGATGCCGCAGTTCGCGAACAGCGCGACCTACCGGCTCGACCCGAACAAAGTGGCGATCGGCATCGCGATCTTCGTCTTCGGCCTCGCCAAGAAACTCCTGATCGCCGACCCGCTGGGCCAGTACGCCGACATGATGTTCAACGGCGTACACAAGGGCATCGAGCCCACGCTCTACACCGCGTGGTTCGGTGCGCTGGCCTACACGCTGCAGATCTATTTCGACTTCTCGGGCTATTCGGACATGGCGGTGGGCCTGTCGCTGTGCCTGGGCGTGCAGCTGCCGCTCAACTTCCGCTCGCCCTACAAGTCGACCAACATCATCGAGTTCTGGCGCCGCTGGCACATCTCGCTGTCGACGTTCCTGCGCGACTACCTCTACGTGCCGCTGGGCGGCAACCGCAAGGGACCGGCGCGGCGCTACCTGAACCTGTTCCTCACGATGCTGCTGGGCGGCCTCTGGCACGGGGCTGCCTGGACCTTCGTGATCTGGGGCGCCCTGCACGGCATCTTCCTCATGATCAACCACCTCTGGAACGCCAAGGTGCGGCGCAACGCGACGCCCGGCCGCATCGCACGGGTGCTGGGCTGGCTCCTCACCTTCCTCTGCGTGGTGGTGGCCTGGATCGTCTTCCGCGCCGACGGCATGCACACGGCCATGGCCATCTACAAGGGCATGCTCGGCCTTCACGGTGCGCCGCCGTCGGCGTTCAGCGAGCTGGGCCCGGTGCCGTTCCGCAAGCCCGAGTTCTTCCAGACCTTGCTGGTGGGCATCGTCATCTGCCTGGCGCTGCCGCCGACTATCACGCTGGAGCGCTGGATTCCGCATCCGAAGGCCGTGGCAGGCCGCCCGGTCATGGCGTGGCTCTGCACCGCGGTCCTGGCCATCGGCACCTTCGCGCTGTTCGCCTGGTGCGTCTCGAAGCTGGGCAACTACAGCCCGTTCCTCTACTTCCAATTCTGATTCGACATGACGATGCCCGCGAAAGTCTGGCTGCGGTTCTTCTTCATCGGCTACATCGTGCTGATGGGGCTGTGGATCGTTTCGCTGACCAGCCCCATTCCCTATGGCGACCTCACGCGGATCGGGCGCCTGTCCGAGCGTGAATTCGGCTGGACCGCCCCCCCGCCCAAGGTCGACCCCGCATTGCTCAAGGGCACGCCGGTCGATCAGGCAGACATCATGGTCATCGGCGACAGCTTCTCCATGACCTTCCGCTGGCAGTCGAAGCTGGTTGCGGCCGGCTACCGCGTCTCGACCAGCTATTGGGGCCAGTACGAAAACGCGCTGTGCGGCGACTTCGACCAATGGATCCAGCGCTCGGGCTTCAAGGGCAAGCTGATCATCATCGAGAGCGTCGAGCGCCTGCTGGGCGACCGCACCACCGACAGCGCGAAGTGCCAGAAGATGCGCATGCCCTACGACGCCATGCTGCATCCCCTCGTCAATCCGGACGAGACCGTGCCCAACCCCGCGCCCAACTGGAACGTCCAGTTCATGACCGGCATCACCACGTACTACAACACGTGGAAAGCGAAAAAGTCTGCAACCGACACCTACTTCGACTGGAACACCTGGGTGCGCCCGGTGCCGAATGGCTGCAAGTACTTCTCGCATCACGCATGCGACAAGATGCCCTTCTTCGCCGAGGACGAGGACAACGGTCCGCTCACCCTCGCGCACCTCGAGTGGATGAAGAATTTCACAGCGGCGCACACGGCCATCCCGATCATGTGGATGGTGATTCCCAACAAGACCACCGTGTACCTGAAACCCGACTACTCGAAGGATTTCGAAACGGGCTTCCGCGAATCGAAGCTGACCGGGCCCGACCTCTTCGCTTTTACACGTGAGAAACACTCTCAGGTTCGCGATTTCTATTTCTCGAACGACACTCACATGTCGATGCACGGACAGCTCCTGCTCGGCGACCGCATGCTGGCCGCCGTGCGCGAGGTGCTTCCGACGCCCCCTTCCAAATCACCCTGAAGTTATGATCCCGCGACAGGAAACCGATAAAAACGCGTGATCCTTTACGAGTACCCCTTCAACGAGCGCATCCGCACCTACCTGAGGCTGGAACACCTGTTCCGTCGCCTCGGAGAGCTGGTGCCCTCGGATTCGCCGCTGTCCCATCACTACGCCCTGGTCACGATCTTCGAGATCATGGACGTGGCCGCGCGCGCCGATCTCAAGGCCGATGTGCTGCGCGACCTCGACAAGCACAAGAACGTCTTCAACAGCTACCGGGGCAATCCGGCCATCGCTGAAACCGTGCTCGACCAGGTGGTCGGCCAGCTCGAAGGCAACTTCGCCGCCCTCAACGGCGTCACTGGCAAGGCCGGCCAGTCGCTGACCGAAAACGAGTGGCTCATGAGCATCCGCAGCCGCGCCGGCATTCCGGGTGGCACCTGCGAGTTCGACCTCCCCGCCTACTACGCCTGGCAGCACCGTGCGCCGGCGAGCCGCCGCACGGACCTGGAGCGCTGGTCGAACACGCTCTCGCCGTTGGCCTCCTCCATCTACCTCTTGCTCAAGCTGCTGCGTGACGCGGATGTGCCCTACAAGGTCATCGCCACGCACGGGCAGTTCCAGCAGAACCTGCCGCAGGGGCGCAGCTTCCAGTTGCTCCGCCTGCGCATCGATCCCCGGCTGGGCCTGGTCCCCGAAATCAGCGGCAACCGCCTCATGGTTTCAGTCCGACTCATGCGGCACGAGGCCGACGATCGTTTGCATCAGAGCACGGAAGACGCGCCCTTCGAATTGACACTCTGCGCATGAGCCGCCGGGCCGCTCCCAAGGCGAATACCGCAGCGCGCAGCGCGGAGGCCATCGAATGACGGGCAAGGTGAACGACAAAGGCGAGCGGATCGTGCGCTGCCCCGCATGCGGGGGCGACAGCATCTACGCGCCCTCGAACGCCTACCGGCCGTTCTGCAGCGCGCGCTGCAAGGGCGTCGATCTCGGAGCCTGGGCCAGTGAAGAATTTCGCATGCCGGCCGAGGCACCGCCCGACGACGATCCGTTCGGCGACCCGAAACTCCAGTAAGTAGAGCGCCGCCGCTTCAGCGGCCGCCGTCCCCGAGAAACACCTTGTCCAGATAACCCGCGTGCTCCCGCACGTAGAAGGGCCGCAGGTGCTCGCGGTCCTTGTAGACCGGTGTGCCGTCCGGCATGGACCGCACGCACTCGCCCGACTTGCAAAGCTGCGCCAGCACGTCGATGGCCTCCGCGCCGCTCGATGCGGCAATGCGCTTCAACCGCTCGTTGAGCTGCGCCTGCTCGGGCGGCAGCGGGCCGGTGGTGGTGCTGGTCAGCGCCGTCATCTGCCCCATGCGGCTGCCCTCGATCAGGCGGCGCGGCTCGAACTCCACGCTGCGCGCGTTGTCCAGCAGCAGGTACACCTTCTTCTTGCTCTGGACCAGTGTGGTCAACAGCTTTTCGAGTGCGTCGAGCGAACGCCCGATCCCCTGGCCCCCGTTGTTGATCGGATAGGCCGAGGCGCCGTCCTGGAAGTAGAAGGCCAGCGGGAAATTCCCGGTGAAGTAGCAGTTCCAGCAGGCGCCGACGACAACCGTGTCGATCTGCGGGTCCAGCGCCAGTTCGAGCATGCCGGTGCGCGCCTTGTCGCAACCTTCGTTGCCATCGGACAGCACGCCTGGCACGGGCGGGCAGGCGCCATAGGTCGCGAAGTACGCCGTGGCCATCTGCCCGGGCGCGCTGCGCGCCAGTTCCAGCGCGCGCGGCGCGTACTGCTGCACATGGCTGTCGCCGATCAACAGCACCTTGCGCGCGCCGCTGCCGGTGCGCTCGACCTTGTGCGCTCCCAGCTTTTCCTGCTTGAAGCCGTCGTAGTAGTTGTCGTCCACCGTGGCATCGGTCACCTTGCGCAGCAGGTCGCTGCCGTTGCGCGGCGGCATGCCGCCCAGCGCCAGCACACCCACCAGCGCGACCGCCACACCGGAACCCGCGAGCGCACGCAGCATGCCGACGCCCGTGCGCGCGCGGGTGAATCGCTCGAGAAAACGGTAGGTGGCCCACGCCAGCAAGACGCTCGCGACCACTGCGCCTGCACGCACCCACGCCGACGGATGGCCCTCCTCCACGATCCGCGCGTACACCAGCAGCGGCCAGTGCCACAGATAGAGCGGATAGCTGATGAGGCCGACCCACACCATCACCCGGTTTGAAAGCACGTACTTGTTCAGCACGCCGGTCGGCCCCGCCGCGATACAGCTCACCGCCCCCAGCGTCGGCAACAGCGCCCACCAGCCCGGGAAGGCCTTGTCGCTGCGCGTCATGACGAGCCCCAGCACGATCAGCCCTACGCCGAGCACCGATTGGAGATGGCTGCGCCACACGCTCGGCGCGACCGGCTTGAGCCGCATGCACGCCAGGATGCCGCCCACCATCAGCTCCCAGAAGCGCGACAGCGGCGAGTAGAACGCCGCCTCGCGGAACGGATGCACCGTCGTCACGTTGACCAGGAACGACACAACCGCGATCACCCACAGCAGCCGCACGACCGGCCAGCGCCGCCGCCATGCGACGCCCAGCAGCAGCGGCCAGAAAATGTAGAACTGCTCCTCGATGCCCAGTGACCAGAGATGCAACAGTGGCTTGGTTTCAGCCGCCGTATCGAAGTATCCCGACTCGCCCCAGAAGATGAAATTGGCCACGAAGGCCGCGCCGCCCGCCGCCTGCTTGCCGAGCTCGGCAAACTCCCGCGGCAAGAGCGCATACCAGCCGAAAGCCAGCGTGGCCGCCAGCACCAGCATCAGCGCCGGGAAGATGCGCCGGATGCGCCGCGCATAGAAGTCGCGGTAGCTGAAATCGCTCGCCGCGTGGCTCTGCATGATGATCGTCGTGATCAGGAAGCCCGAGATCACGAAGAAGATGTCGACCCCGATGAAGCCGCCTGGCAGCGCATCGGGAAACGCGTGGAAGGCCAGCACCGACGAGACGGCGACGGCGCGCAGGCCGTCGATATCGGGGCGGTACTTGGGATGCATCTTCGGGTTCAGGCCTCGGGCGATGCCCGGCCGATATGCCGGGCGGTCGGTCGCATCAGGCCAGCGTGGAAACGGCCAGCGCCGCCGAAGCGGGCAGGCCGCGCTCCTGCACCAGCCATTCGAGCACCGGCAGTGCGCCCGGCAGCACCGGCGCCACGTCGAGCGGCAGTTGCTGCCATGCCATCGCCTGGCCTTCGCGCATCTCGAACTCGCCGGTCCAGGCGGTCACCTTGCACCAGTGCAGGCGCACCAGCGCATGCGGATAGTCGTGCTCGGTGACCTTCCAGACCGAGGCACCTTCGATGGTGATGCCGAGCTCTTCCTGCAGCTCGCGGCGCAGGGCCTCTTCGACGGTTTCGCCTGCTTCGATCTTGCCGCCCGGAAACTCCCAATAGCCCGCGTAGGCCTTGCCCTCGGGCCGCGTCGAGAGCAGCAGCGCGTCGTCGGCCAGGCGGATCAGCACGCCGACCGCGACCTCGGTGTGCTTGCGCGTGCCGTTCTCTTCTGCGCTCACGCGTTGCTCCGCCCCGCGTAGTCGCGGGCGAACTGGTAGGCCACGCGGCCGCTGCGCGAACCCCGCTCCAGCGCCCAGACCAGCGCCTCAGGCCGCGCCGCCGCGATGGCGGCCGCATCGACGCCGAACGACGAGAGCCACTGCCCCACGATCGTCAGGTATTCGTTCTGGCTGAAGGGATAGAAGCTCACCCAGAGGCCGAAGCGCTCGGACAGCGAAATCTTCTCCTCGATCACCTCGCCCGGATGCACCTCACCATCGTCGGTGTGGGTGTACGTGAGGTTTTCCTTCATGTACTCGGGCAACAGATGGCGCCGGTTGCTGGTTGCGTAGATCAGCACATTGGGCGTCGATGCGGCAATCGATCCGTCGAGGATCGACTTGAGCGCCTTGTAGCCCGGCTCCCCCTCGTCGAAGCTCAGGTCGTCGCTGAACACGATGAACTTCTCGGGACGCTGCGAGACCACCTCGACGATGTCGGGCAGGTCGATCAGCTCGGCCTTGTCCACTTCGATCAGGCGCAGCCCCTGCGGCGCATAAGCCTGCAGGCAGGCACGGATCAGCGACGACTTGCCCGTGCCGCGCGCGCCCGTCAGCAGCACGTTGTTGGCCGGCTTGCCTTCGACGAACTGGCGCGTGTTGCGCTCGATCTTTTCCTTCTGGACGTCGATTTCCTTGAGCGAATCGAGCGCCATCGTCGCCACATGCTTCACCGGCTCCAGCACGCCATGGCCGGAGTTGCGGCGGCGGTAGCGCCAGGCGATGGAGGCGTTCCAGTCGGCCGGCGCCGACAGCGGCTGCGGCAGGATCGATTCGATGCGGGTAATGAGCTGTTCGGCGCGCTCGATCAGCTTCTGGAACTGCTCGTTCATGAACGGTAGTCGGCGTTGATGGTCACGTATTCGTGGCTGAAATCGCAGGTCCAGACGGTCTCGCTGGCGTTGCCGCGGCCGAGGCCGACGCGCACCGTGATCTCGCTCTGCTTCATCACGCGCTGGCCGTCTTCCTCGCGGTACGACGGGTTGCGCCCGCCCTTGACCGCCACGTGCACGTCGTCCAGGAACAGGTCGATGCCGGTCTGGTCGAGGTCGGCAATGCCCGCATAGCCGACGGCGGCCAGGATGCGGCCGAGGTTCGGGTCGCTGGCGTAGAACGCGGTCTTCACCAGCGGCGAATGCGCGATGGCGTAAGCCACCTGCTTGCATTCGGCGGCATCGCGCCCGCCTTCGACCTGGATGGTGATGAACTTGGTCGCGCCTTCGCCGTCACGCACGATGGCCTGCGCCAGGAGGCGCGCCACGTTCTGCATGGCCGCCACCAGCGCCTGGCCGTCGGCCGAGTCCAGCGAGGTGATGGTCGCGTGCGCCGCCTTCTGCGTGGCGATGACCACGAACGAATCGTTGGTCGAGGTGTCGCCGTCGATGGTCACGCGGTTGAACGAAGCATCAGCCAAGAGCTTGGCGAGCGGCTGGATCAGCGACGAGTCGATCTTCGCGTCGGTCGCCATGAAGCCGAGCATGGTCGCCATGTTCGGGCGGATCATGCCGGCGCCCTTGCTGATGCCGGTGATGGTGACGGTGGCGCCGCCGATCTGGACCCGCTGGCTGAACGCCTTGGGGATCGTGTCGGTGGTCATGATGCCTTCGGCGGCACGTGCCCAGTGGTTTTCCGACGCATCGGCCAGCGCGGCGGGCAGGCCGGCTTCGATGCGGTCCACGGGCAGCGGCTCCATGATCACGCCGGTCGAGAACGGCAGGATCTGCTCGGGCGCGATTTCCAGCTTGCGCGCGAGCGCGATGCAGGTGGAGCGCGTGCGCATCAGGCCGTCTTCGCCCGTGCCGGCGTTGGCGTTGCCGGTGTTGATCACCATTGCGCGAATGCCGTAGTTGGCGACCAAGTGGTCGCGGCAGACCTGCACCGGCGCCGCGCAGAAGCGGTTCTGGGTGAACACCCCACCGACCGCCGAGCCTTCGTCGATCAGCACGACGGTCAGGTCCTTGCGGTTGGCCTTTCGCACGCCCGCTTCGGCCACGCCGATGCGGACGCCGGGCACCGCGAACAAGGCGGCGGGATCAGGGGCGGACAGGTTCACGGGCATGGGGTTCTCTCAATGAAAGGTTCGGGACGTCAGCTCAGCTTGCCGTGGCATTGCTTGTATTTCTTGCCACTGCCGCAGGGGCACGGGTCGTTGCGCCCGACGCGGGCGAAGGCCGCAGCCTCCGCACTCAAGGCACCGGTACCGACGGCCGCAAGGCGGCGCTGGCTTTCCTCGTCGACACGCACCTCGACCTCGCCGGTCTCGGTCGGCGCGGAGTAGGTGATGTTGGCCACGTTCTCGCCGCGGCTTTCCATGGCTTCGGCGGCTTCCTCGAGCTGTTCGCCCGACTGCACGCGCACCGTCATCAGTTGGCGCGTGACTTCGTTCTTCACCGAATCGAGCAACTGGCCGAAGAGCTCGAAGGCTTCGCGCTTGTATTCCTGCTTGGGCTGCTTTTGCGCATAGCCGCGCAGGTGGATGCCCTGGCGCAGGTAGTCGAGCGAGGCCAGGTGTTCGCGCCAGTGGGTGTCGATGCTCTGCAGCAGCACCATCCGCTCGAACTGGGTGAAGTTCTCCTGGCCGATCAGCGCCAGCTTGGCGTCGAAGGTCTCGTTGGCGGCCTTGACCACCTTCTCGAGCACGTCTTCGTCGGAGATCGCGTCGGAGGCCTCGACTTCCTTCTTGAGCGGCATGTCCAGGCCCCACTCAGTGAAGAGCGTCTTCTCGAGGCCTTCCAGGTCCCATTGCTCTTCCACCGATTCGGCCGGCACGTACTGGCGCACCAGGTCCATGAAGCAGCCTTCGCGCAGCGCGGCGATCTGCGCCGTGAGGTCGCCCGCGTCCAGGATGTCGTTGCGCTGCTGATAGATCACCTTGCGCTGGTCGTTCGACACGTCGTCGTACTCGAGCAATTGCTTGCGGATATCGAAGTTGCGCGCCTCGACCTTGCGCTGCGCGCTCTCGATGCTGCGGGTGACGATGCCCGCCTCGATGGCTTCGCCGTCGGGCATCTTCAGGCGGTCCATGATCGCCTTCACGCGGTCACCCGCGAAGATGCGCATCAGCGGATCGTCCAAGCTCAGGTAGAAGCGCGACGAACCCGGGTCGCCCTGGCGGCCCGAACGGCCGCGCAGCTGGTTGTCGATGCGGCGAGATTCATGGCGCTCGGTGGCAATGATGCGCAGGCCGCCGAGCGACTTCACGAATTCGTGGTCCTTGGTCCACTCCTCACGCACGTGGGCAATGTCGACCTGCTTGGTCGCTTCGTCGCGGCCTTCGTCGGTCTCGATCGCCTCGATCATCTTCTCGATGTTGCCGCCCAGCACGATGTCGGTGCCGCGACCGGCCATGTTGGTCGCGATGGTGATCATCTTCGTGCGGCCGGCTTGCGCCACGATGTCGGCTTCGCGCGCATGCTGCTTGGCGTTCAGCACCTGGTGCGGCAGCCCCGCCTGCGTGAGCAGGCCGTCGATGATTTCGGAGTTTTCGATGGACGAGGTGCCCACCAGCACCGGCTGGCCGCGTTCGTAGCACTCGCGGATGTCCTGGATCGCTGCCTCGTACTTCTCGCGCGTCGTCTTGTAGACGCGATCGAGCTGGTCTTCGCGCTTGCTGATGCGGTTGGGCGGGATGATGACCGTCTCGAGACCGTAGATTTCCTGGAACTCGTAGGCCTCGGTGTCGGCCGTGCCGGTCATGCCGGCCAGCTTGCCGTACAGGCGGAAGTAGTTCTGGAAGGTGATCGAGGCCATCGTCTGGTTCTCGGCCTGGATCTCGACGCCCTCCTTGGCTTCCACGGCCTGATGCAGGCCGTCGCTCCAGCGGCGGCCCGTCATGAGGCGACCGGTGAATTCGTCGACGATGGTCACTTCGCCCTGCTGGACCACGTAGTGCTGGTCGCGGTGGTACAGGTGCCGTGCACGCAGCGCCGCCGTCAGGTGGTGCATCAGCGTGATGTTGGCCGGGTCGTAGAGCGAGGCGCCCTCGGGAATCAGCTTGAGTTCGCCCAGGATGCGCTCGGCGTTCTCGTGGCCGTCTTCGGTCAGGAATACCTGGTGCGTCTTCTCGTCGACCGTGAAGTCGCCCGGCACGGTGACGCCTTCGCCCGTGCGGGGGTCGGCTTCGCCCTCCTGCTTCTTGAGCAGGGGCACTACCTTGTTGATGGCCAGATAGAGATCGGTGTGGTCTTCGGCCTGGCCGCTGATGATCAGCGGGGTGCGGGCTTCGTCGATCAGGATCGAGTCCACCTCGTCGACGATCGCGAAGTTCAGCACGCGCTGGACCCGGTCGCCCGGCTCGTACACCATGTTGTCGCGCAGGTAGTCGAAGCCGTATTCGTTGTTGGTGCCGTACGTGATGTCGCTGCCGTAGGCTTCCTGCTTTTCTTCCCGCGGCATCTGCGGCAGGTTGATGCCCACCGTGAGACCCAGGAAGTTGTAGAGCCGGCCCATCCACTTGGCGTCGCGGCTGGCGAGATAGTCGTTCACCGTGACCACGTGCACGCCCTTGCCGGACAGCGCATTCAGGTACACCGGCAACGTGGCGGTCAGCGTCTTGCCTTCGCCGGTGCGCATTTCGGAAATCTTGCCGTTGTGCAGCGCCATGCCGCCGAGCAGCTGGACGTCGAAGTGGCGCATCTTCATGATGCGCTTGGAGCCTTCGCGCACCGTGGCAAAGGCCTCCGGCAGCAGGGCGTCGAGCGACTCGCCCTTGGCCACGCGGTCCTTGAACTCCTGCGTCTTCGCGCGCAGCGCGTCGTCACTGAGCTTCTCGAACTCGGGTTCGAGCGCATTGATGCGTTCCACCGTCTTGCGATACTGCTTGAGGAGCCGGTCGTTGCGGCTGCCGAAGATCTGGGTCAGGAAGTTGGTTGCCATTGGGTGGAGATGGGCGGGCGCCTGACACGACAGGCACTGCGACCGGATTCCCTAAGATATGGTGAAAGCAGTTGGGCGCGCTCGTTTCGAAATCAAGTTCGACCTCGAGCAGCCTTTTTTCCGGCGCGAACGCCGGCAAACCGGGCATTTTAGCTGTCTTGTTTCTGTCCTCAGGATTACTCATGTATCGCCGCCTCGCCCCCGCCATCAGCCTGCACCAGGCTGCAGAAGGCTCGCCCACGCTGGGCGGCCTGATGGCGCGCGCGCGCGACAGCGCCGAACGCCTGAAAGCCGTGGAGGGGCTCATTCCGCCGGCCATGCGCAGCGCCGTGCAGGCCGGGCCGGCCGAGGGCGACGTGTGGTGCCTGCTGGTGAAAGGCAGCGCCGCGGCCGCCAAGCTGCGCCAGCTCGCGCCGATGCTTGTCACGCGGCTCAAGAACAGGGGCTGGGACGTGGCGACGATCCGCATCAAGGTGCACACGGGCCGCTGATCGACCGGCAGGCACCTTGAATTGATTTTTTGTCTGGAAGTAGATAATATTTCCAGATGACACCCTCGACGTTGCCCGCCGACGCACTCCTCCTGCTGCTCGACAAGCACCAGGTCAACGCCCTTCTCTCTCCCGATGACGTGCTTCATGCCGTGCGCGAAGCCTTCGTGCTCCACAGCGACCGCGAGGGCCGCGTCTTTCCGGTCGTGCGCGAGCCGCTTTCCACCGGCGGCGTCTTCGGCATCAAGTCGGGCGACGTGCAGGCGCAGGGTCTGCTCGGCTTCAAGGCCGCGGGCTTCTGGCCCGCCAACCGACAGCGCGGCGGCGAGCCGCACCAGGCAACGATCCTCCTGATCGACCCCGCCACGGGCCGGCCGCTGTGCGTGATCGACGGCAACGCGATCACGACCGTGCGCACCGGCGCGGCGGGCGGGCTCGGCCTGCAGCAACTCGCGCGGCCCGACAGCACGCGGCTTTGCATCTTCGGCACCGGCGTGCAGGCGCGCATCCAGCTCGACTTCGCCTTGCGCCTGCTGCCCTCGCTGCACGAAGTGCGCTACGTGAGCGCCAATGGACAGCGCAACGCCGCGTTCGAAGACAACTTCGCAGCCCGCTGCAACATCGCTCCCACAACCGACCGCAACGCTGCCGTCGCGCAAAGCGACATCGTGATCACCGCCACGCCAGGCGGCGGCGCGCTGTTCGATCTGGAGGCCGTGCAACCCGGCACGCATTTGAACTGCGTAGGCGCCGACACGCGAGGCAAGCGCGAACTCCCTGAAGGCTTGTTGCCGCGCGTGCGCCTTTTCGTCGACGACCGCACGCAGGCGCAGCAGATCGGCGAAACCCAATGGGCGCCCGATACGCCGAGCACCGAGCTGGGCGACTTGCTGAGCGGCAAGACTTCATTCGAGCGCGCCCCCGGCGACATCACCGTCTTCGACATGACCGGCCTCGCACTCCAGGACCTGACCGTCGCGCGCTTGCTTCACGAACGCGCGGCCGCCACTGGCACAGGCACGCGCCTCGCTTGGCCCTGGTAATTCAGGCGGCAGCGCCGCCGAAGAGCTCGGTCATGAACTGCGTCGACTTCAGGCCCGTGCCCGTCAGCAGCACGACCGTGGTCTCACTCGCCCGGATGTCGCCCCGCTGCGCCAGCACATCGATGGCCGCAGCAGCCGTCGCGGACGTCGGCTCGGCATAAAGGCCCGTCGAAGCCAGCCGGCGCACCGCTGCCGCAATCTGCTCTTCGGTCAGCGCCACCGTCTTGCCGTTCGTCTCCCGCAGTGCCTGAAGAATTTCCTGCAGGCGCACGGGCCGCTTGATGGCCGTGCCTTCGGCGATGGTGGGCTTCACGATGCGATCGACCAGCGTGTCCACGCCCGCAGCAAAGCTCGCATCCACAGGCGAGCAATTCAGCGGCTGCGCCACGAAGATCCGCGGCAGCTTCGCGATCTGCCCCGCGGCCAGCAGCTCCTTGAAGCCGATCCAGCACCCGAGCACATTGCTGCCCGCGCCGGCGGGAATCACCACGTTGTCGGGTGCGACGAAGCCCAGGTCTTCCCAGAGTTCATAGGCCAGCGTCTTCGTGCCCTGCAGGAAGAACGGATGCCAGTTGTGGCTCGCGTAGAAGATCGATTCCGACTGGCGCACCGCTTCGTATTCGGACTCCTCGCGCGGCCCCGGCACCAGCTGCACCTCGGCGCCGAACGCGCGGATCTGCGCCACCTTGGGCGCCGGCGTGTAGCTGGGCGCAAGCACCTTCACATGGATGCCCGCCGCAGCGCCTGCAGCCGCGATGGCCGCACCGCCGTTGCCCGAGCTGTCTTCCAGCACCGCATCGATGCCCAACTGGCGCAGGAACGAAATCATCACGGACGCGCCGCGGTCCTTGAAGCTGCAGGTCGGGTTGAACCATTCGAGCTTGAAGTGCGGCTCGAATGCGCCCCAGCGCTTCTGCACCAGTGGCGTGCAGCCCTCGCCCATGCTCGCGGGCTTGTCGATCACGACCGGCAGCGCCGCGCGATAGCGCCACACCGAACGCTCGCGCGCTTCGATGTCGTCACGCGTGATGCCTGGCAGCGACGTCACCATCATCGGATTGCCGTCGTCGGAGCGCCAACGGCGGTCCGAAAGGTCGTGGTACCGACCAGTGCGGGGATCGATATAGCGTGCGGGTTCCTGGCGTGTCATGCGCGGTTCTCCTGGAGGATCTTTCTGAATCTGGATAATACATCCAGATATGGACTTTCTGTACAACTTGGATTCTTCGTCCAGAACTGGATACATTCCCGCCATGAAGAAGAAGTCCAACAAGCAGCTCCTGGAGATGCTGCGCAACATGGCCGAAGGCCTTGGCGAAACCTTTGCGCCTTTCTGCGAAGTCGTGGTGCACGACCTCAGCAATCCGAAGAACGCGATCTATGCGATCGAAAACAACCTGAGCGGCCGCGAGGTAGGCCAATCGGTCACCGAACTCGGCCTGGCGCGCATCCGCGATCCCGAATACCCGGCGGTGATCACGAACTACGCCAACACCTTTTCCGACGGCCGCAAGGTCAAGAGCACCTCCATCGGCGTGAAGGACGAGAGCGGCGAGTACGTGGCCGCGCTGTGCCTGAACGTCGACCTCACGCTTTTCCAGAGCTTCCAGGGTGCGATCTCGCAGTTCACGCGCATCGACGACCGGGAGGTGCACGAGAGCCTGGACACCGGCGCCGGCCATTCGGAGCGCATCCATGCGCGCATCGACGAATTCGCCGCGTCGCGCGCCACCAGTTCGCGGTCGCTCAAGCCCGCGGATCGCAAGCAGCTCGTGCAGGAGTTGAAGAAGGCGGGGTTCCTCGAGATTCGCCGCGGCGCCGAGATCGCCGCGGCGCACATGGGCGTCTCGCGCGCCACCGTGTACAGCGACGCGAAGTAAGCAGCAGCGGGTCGGGGTCTACTGCGGCTGCAGGTCGACCTCGTGCGCCACCTTCTGCCAGCGCTCCGCCTCCGAGCGCAGGAACGCGCGCAGCTCGCCCGGCGTCGAGCCCTTCAACTGCACACCCAGCACCGCCATCCGCTCCTTCACCGAGGGATGCTCGAGTGCCGCGATGGCTTCACGGCGCAGCTTCTCGATCACCTCGAGCGGCGTGGTGGCCGGCGCCACCATGGCCCACCATTGGTCGATTTCCATGCCCTTCAGGTTGTTCTCCGTGAGCGCGGGCACGTTCTGCAGGCCGGCGATGTTCACGCGTTGCGCGCTCGTGACGAGCAATGGCCGAATCCTGTTTCCGCCCGCGAGGCTGGAGCCGCTGGCCAGCGTCGCGAAGTGGCCGGCCACCGTGCCGGCCGCCACGTCGGTCAGCGCCGGTGCAGAGCCCTTGTACGGGACCATGTTGAAACGGATGTTCGTGCGCCTCGCGAGCATCTCGGCCGCGAGATGGCTCACAGTGCCCGCGCCGCTGTGCGCGATGGCGGGTGGCGACGACTTGGCCGCAGCCGACTTGATGAAGGTCTTGAAGTCCTTGCTGTCCTCGTCCATGCCCGCGAAGAACACCAGCGGCGAGGTGCCGATCATGGTCACTGGCGTGAAGTCGCGCAGCAGGTCGTAGGGCAGCTTGGCAGTCACCGCCGGCGCAATCGCGTGCGGCAGCTCGACGATGGCGATGGTGTAGCCGTCGGGCGCCGCCTTGGCGGCCGCGTCGGTGCCGATCATCCCGGCCGCGCCGGGGCGGTTGTCCACGATCACCGGGCTGCCGATGGTCTGGCCCATGCGCTGCGCCATGGCGCGTGCGATGGCGTCGGTGCTGCCGCCCGCGGCCCAGGGCACGACGAGCTTGATGGGCCGTTCGGGGTAGCCCGCCCACGCGGGTTGCGCGGCGGCGAGCAGGGTGGTGCAGCCGGCGGCCAGAAAGGCCCGGCGATGAATCGTCGGCATGAGCGTTCCTTCGGAGGTCAGACGGCCGGGTCGGGCCAGCTTGGATCGCTCGACGCGTTGGCGGTGAGCATCAGCACCACATGCGCATCGGCGGCGATGGCGCCGCTCTCGCGCAGTTGCCGCAGCGCGGCCAGGCCGCCGGCCGCGCACAGTTCGGCGCTCACGCCGGCCGCCGTGAGCAGCCGCCGCGCCGCGCGCGCTTCGTCGTCGTTCACCACCACCGCACCGCCGCCCGTGGCCGTAGCGGCCTGCCACTGCAGGTAGGTCACGGTGGCGCCCGCCGTCGAGAACTGCGCGGTGTGGCCGGGATAGCTGCCGTTGATCGCGCCGCCCGCGAACACGCGTGCGAGGCGCGGGAACGGCTCCACCAGCCAGAGCCGCGGCAGGCGCGGAATGCGCCCCGCGGCCAGCAGGTCGCGAAAGCCCGCGTAGATGCCCCAGGCGAGGTCGCCGCGCGCGGTGGGAATCACGATGTGGTCCGGCAGGCCGGCGTCGGCCACGCATTCGGTGGCGATGGTCTTGTAGCCCTCGATGGCCAGCGGCGCGCTGCCGAGCGCGGGCAGGCGGTAGTTGGTCAGTGCGAAGTAGCCGGGGTACTGCGAGCGCTCGCGCACGAAGGCCCAGCGGCCGGCGTTGTCGGCGAACACATAGCGCCGCGCGCCCAGCGCATCGAGCTGGCGCGAATAGGTCGCCGGCATGCCTTCGTAGGTGGCGACCTCGCAACGCAGGCCCGCCGCCCACGCATAGTGGGCCGCCGACACCGCCGCGTTGCCCGACGACGCGAGCACCAGCGTGTGGGCGCCGAAGTCCAGCGCCTGCGCCACGCCCACCGCCGTCATCCGGTCCTTGTGGGAGCCGGTGGGGTTGCTCGATTCGTCCTTGAGGCCGAGCCGCGCGACGTCGAAATGCCGCGCCAGCTCCGTCATCTCCAGCATCGGCGTCTGGCCCTCGCCGAGGGTGAAGCCCGGCGTATAGGGCATGGGGATCGCGTCGTGGCCTTCGGCTCGCTCTGTGGCGTTTCCCAGGTCGGGCAGGTAGCTCGCGCGCAATGCGACGTGAAAGCCCGCCTTCTTGCAGGCGGGGCAGCCATCGTGCGTCAGCGTGACCGGGTAGAGCGCGTCGCAGCGCAGGCACTGCAAGCCCCGCAGGCGCGGATTGCGCACCGGCTTGAGCGTGCGGGCCAGAGCGGAGGAAGCGGGATTCCCCGGACGATGGGTCGAGGGGTCCGCCGGCAAGGCGGCGAACTTGAAGTCCAGAACTGGCGAGGGCGTCACGGGGAGGGCGGGTTGGAAGTTGTGCGCAAATCTTATGCATTCGGAAATAAAATTACGCACCTTTTGATACTCAATCGATAAATAAACTTATCGGTGGCCATCGATGCGATTCGCCGAAATCGAGACGTTCCGGGCCCTGATGCGCGGCAGTTCCACCCGCAAGGCCGCGGCCTTGCTGCATGTGACGCAGCCCGCCATCAGCCAGTCGCTCAAGCGGCTCGAAGCGCAGGCGGGGATGCTGCTGTTCCAGCGCACGGGCGGGCGGCTGGTGCCCACGCCCGAGGCGCGCGCGCTGTGGATCGAGGTGGAGCGCGTGTTCATCGGCATGGACGCCATCGAGCACCGCGTGAAGAGCCTGCGCGACTTCGGCCTCACCCAGCTGGAACTCAGTTGCTTTCCGGCGTACGGCCTGGGCTTCATGCCACGCGCCCTCGCCCGCCTGAAGGCGCACCGCGGCGCGAGCCCCTGGCCGCAGGTGTCGCTGCAGGTGCTCAGCTCCAAGGACGTGCGCGACCGGGTGGCGATGGGCATCTCCGACTTCGGACTCATGGCCGACGAACTCTCGCTCGAAGGCATCGACCACTCGACCTTCTCGCGCTTTCCCGGCGTGGTGGTGATGCCCGAGGGCCATGCGCTCGCGCGCTTCAAGACCATCAAGCCGGAGCAGTTGGCAGAGGCAGCCTTTCTCGCGCTCAACCCCGAGGACCCTTCGCACCAGCGGCTCGAAGCGGCGCTGGCGCCCTACGGCGTGGCGCTGCGCGTGCTGGTGCAGACGCCCTATGCGGCCAGCGTGTGCGAGATGGCGCTGCGCGGCCTGGGCGTGGGGCTGGTGAACCCGATCACCGCGCTCGACTACGCGGAGCGCGGGCTGGTGGTGCGCCGGCTGTCGATCGACGTGCACTTCACCTGCATCCTGGCCCTGCCGGCGGGCAAGGTGCTCTCGGCGACGGCGCGCGACTTTCTCTCGCTCATGCGCCTGCAGCTGGCCGAGGACGAGAAGCGCATGCAGCGCTATCTGCGATAGGCCGGTCGATTCACTTCCAGCTGAACTCGTGGTTCAGGCCGACCACGAAGCCGGTCACGCCCCGCCCGCCCACCGGCCGGCTGCGCGAGGCGCTGATGTCCACGCTGATCAGCGGCGTGAGGCTGAAGCGGCCGCCCACGCGCGAGGTCCAGGCACCCGAGGCGCGATTGCGTTCGGCGATCAGCGACACGACATCGGTCAGGGCCCACTCGGCAGCCACGCCACCGCGCGGCGTGCGCACGCCGGTGCCGAGCGCCCAGTCGGCGCCGAGGTTCGCGTGCAATTGCAGGCTGTCGACAGGCCGCCAGGTCACCGGCACTACGAACTGCCCACCCATGCGGCCACCGCGCCGGAGATCGGACACGGTGCCCATCGACACGGCCGCGCTGAGCGACGCATCTGTGGCTTGTCCGAGGAAGGTCCACTTGAGCTGGGGCCCGGCGGTGAACGAGTGAACGCCCTGGACGGAAAGCCGGTCGATGTTCAGCCCCAGCTCGAAGGGACCGACCCGGCAGGCCGGTCCGATGTGAAAGCCCGTGACCGGCTCGACGCCGGTGCGGCCCCACCAGGTTTCGTACTGGCACTGGCCGGGATCGAGCGTGCCCGCATCGTCGACATCGAAATGCCCCGCGGCCTGCGCGTCCACGCTGGCCAGCGCGAAGGAAGCCATCAGCAGCCAGCCGCGATGCCAGTCGTGATTCGATCGTCGGATTGTTGTTGTCTGCCTGTTCTTCATCGCGCATCCCAAGGCCCTCGGACCATTCTAGGGAGGCGGAAAGTCGGCGCGGTGACGGGCCGCAGCAGGCTCAGATTTCGAACTGGGGCTGCAGCTCGCGGATGCGCTTGATGGCCACGCCGGCCGCGGCGGTGCGCGTCTCCACGCCCAGCTTCACGTACACCCGCTCCAGGTGTTTCTTGGCCGTGGCCGGGCTGCTGCCGAGGATCTCGCCGATGTCCTTGTTGGTCTTGCCCTTGACCACCCAGTACAGCACCTCGGCCTCGCGCGCGGTGAGCTTCAGGCTCAGGCTCATCGCCTCGATCACGCCGGTGTCGGACACCTCGCGCATGATGATCATCCACTCGTCGCCGTCGTCGTCCTGCCCGGTCTGCTGGTGCAGCCTCAGCGTGAGGCTGTTCGCACCCTGAGCGATCGAAAGTGCCGGTGGCTCGATGCCGCGCTGGCGTGCATCGGGCGTGTGGCGCAGCAGCCATTCGAGCACGGCGGGCGGCGTCTCGGGCGCGCGCGTTTCGCAATACCGATGCAACAGGTCACGCGCAAGGGCCGTCTGCCAGATGAGGCGCCCCTCGGGCAGCCGCACCGTGATGCTCGCGTAGCCGAAGGCATCGAGCGCGTTGCGCGCCTGGCCGGCCTGCCGGGCATCCTGCCGCGCGCGGCGCGCGCCCTGCAGGTGCACGTTCATGCGCGCGAGCACTTCCTTCGGCTTGATGGGCTTGGTGACGTAGTCGACGCCGCCGGCTTCGAGCGCGGCCACGAGGTGCTCGGTTTCGGTAAGCCCCGTCATGAACACGATGGGAATGTGCGCGGTGGCGGCATCGGCCTTCAGCCGGCGCGCGACCTCGAAGCCGTCGATGCCCGGCATCATCGCGTCGAGCAGCACGATGTCGGGCCGCGCCTGCGCGGCGCGCTGCAGCGCCTGCTCGCCGCTGGTGGCGATGAGCACGGTGTAGCCCGATTCGTCGAGCGCGTCGTGCAGCACCGCGAGGTTGTCGGGCACGTCGTCCACGATGAGCACGAGGTCTGCGTTGACGCCCTCGTCGCGCAAGCTTCGCGCAAGGGGCGATGGTTCGGGAGGCGGGGTGGTTGTCATGGCGCACTCACTGCTTCGGCCAGCGCCCGGCTCATGGCCTCGAACTGGAACTGGCGCGCCAGCACGCGCTGCGCCTCGGTCCATGCCATGCACTCGGGCTGTTCGGTGTCGATGTCGTCGAGCTGGTTCATGATGCCGCGGAAGTAACCCAGGCTCACCGCCTCGTCGAGTGCGCGCAGGCGTTCGCGCGAGGGCGGCTGCATCGTCTTCGGTGCGGCCGGCGCGGGCAACGCGGCGGCGGTGTCGGTCCATTTGAGGCCGAGCCGGCGTTCGAGCCAGTCGAGCAGTTCGGTGTGGCGCACGGGCTTCACGAAGAAGTCTTCGGGCGCGATGCCCACGTCGTTGTCGAGCCCCTTGTCGAAGGCGTTGGCCGAGACGATGGCGACGGATGCATCGACGAGGCCGAGCTTGCGTGCGCGGCGGATCGTTTCCCAGCCGTCGATGCCAGGCATCGCGAGGTCGACGAACATCGCATCGGGCCGGTAGCCGGCGGCAATGAGGTCCAGCGCATCGTGGCCGCTGGCCGCCGTGCGCAACTCGAAGCCCAGCGGCGCAAGCACATGCTCGAGCAATTCGCGATCGGCCTCTTCGTTGTCGACCACAAGAAGGCGGCGGCGCGCACCTTCATAGCCGCGGCGCGCGCGCGCCACCGGCACCGGCCGGCTCGCGCCCACCGCCGTGTCGTGCACGCGCGGCAGGAAGAGCCGAACGCAGAACAGCGAGCCCACGCCCGGCGTGCTCTGCACCTTCATCTCGCCGCCCATCAGGTCGGTCAGCATCTTGGCGATGGTGAGGCCGAGGCCCGCGCCCGGCGCCGACGAGGCCGCCGCGTTGCCGCGCGCGAAGGGCTCGAAGATGCGGTCGATGTCCTCGGTCGTCATGCCCGGGCCCGTGTCCTCGATCTCGATGGCCGCGAACTCGCGCGCATAGGCCAGGCGCAGCGTGACCTGCCCCGCCGCCGTGAACTTGATCGCATTGCCCAGCAGGTTGATGAGGATCTGCCCCACCCGCTTCTCGTCGGCGCGCACCACCTCGGGCAAGGCGCCGCCCGCCTCGAAACGAAACTGCAGCCCCTTCTCGGCCGCCTGCAACTCGAACATGTCGGCGAGCTCCCGCATGGTGTCGGCAAAGCGCATCGGCCGCGCGTGCAGCGTGAGCTTTCCGGCCTCGATGTGCGCGATGGCCAGCGTGCCTTCGATGAGCGACAACAGATGCTCCCCGCCGCGCTTGATGACCGCCACCGCCTGCTGGCGATGCGGCGGCACCGAGTGGTCTTCGCCCATGAGCTGCGCATAGCCCAGGATGCTGTTGAGCGGCGTGCGCAGCTCGTGGCTGATGGCGCTGATGTAGCGGCTCTTGGCCTGGTTGGCCTGGTCGGCGGCGCGCTGGGCCTGCTCGGCCGCGAGCTTGGCTTGCTCGGCGACTTCCCTCGCCTCTTCGGCGGTCTGCTTTGCGGCCTGCAGGGCGCGGTCGGTTTCGCGGTGCAGCTCTATCTCGCGCAAGAGCAAATGGGTCTGGCGGTTCGACTCTTCCTGCGCGACCTTGCGGCTCTGGTGCGCGAGCACCAGCCACCACGCCACGATGCCCGCGATGACCAGCAGCGCCATGTACGCCTTGAGAAACCCCGAGCGCAGCGCCGACTGCTGCACGCCTGCCCAAACCTCGGACACGCCGGCCTGCGATGCGAACTCGACCGCGCTTTCGGCCAGCGCCCGCAGCTCCTGCTGATAGAGCACGCCGAACACCACGGCCAGGAGCGGCACGATGATCAGCATCAGCAGCAGGAAGTGCCCCAGGCCCGTGTCCAGGTAGCGCCAGCTGCGGCGCGGCAGCAGCCAGCGCAATGCGCCGGACCACTGCGACGACAGGCTCGCATGCGGCTTGCACAGGTCGCCGCAGCGCGCATCGAGCGTGCAACACAGCGAGCAGATCGCGCCCTGGTAGGCGGGGCAGTGCGCCATGTCCGGCCCTTCGTACTCGCGCTCGCAGATCACACAGTGCTGCACCTTCAGGCGCTGGTAGCTGCCACTTTGGTCCGACTCGACCTTCGCCCATCGCACCGCGCGCCCGCCCGCCGCGGGTGCGAAGGGCACGGCGCCGGTCGCATCGGACGCCCGCGCCAGGTAGTACTTGCCGCCGGTCGCCCACGCCAGCAGCGGCGAGGCAATGAACGCGGTCCCCAGCGCGATCAGCGCCGAGAACGCCTGCGCCAGCGGCCCGAACACCCCCAGGTGCGCGGTGATCGACAGCACCGAGGCCAGCGCCATCGCGCCCACGCCCACCGGGTTGATGTCCCAGAGGTGCGCGCGCTTGAACTCGATGCCCGGCGGCGAAAGCCCCAGCGGCTTGTTGATGACCAGGTCGGCCACCACCGACATCATCCAGGCGATGGCGATGTTGGCGAAGAGCCCGAGCACGTCGCCCAGCGCCTCGAACACGTTCATCTCCATCAGCATGAACGCGATGAGCGCGTTGAACACCACCCACACCACCCGCCCCGGGTGGCTGTGCGCCACGCGCGAGAAGAAATTGCTCCAGGCGAGCGATCCCGCATAGGCGTTGGTCACGTTGATCTTGAGCTGCGAGATCACCACGAACAGCGCCGTCGCGGCCACCGCCCAGCCGTAGTTCGGGAACACGTACTCGTAGGCCGCCAGGTACATCTGGTTCGGATCGACCGCGCGCTCCACCGGCACCATGTGCGTGATGGCCAGGTAGGCCAAGAGCGCCCCGCCCAGCATCTTGAACACGCCCAGCACCACCCAGCCCGGGCCGCCGGCCAGCACGCCCGCCCACCAGCGCCCGCGGTTGGCGACAGTACGGGCAGGCATGAAGCGCAGGTAGTCGGCCTGCTCCCCCATCTGGGTGATGAGCGCGATGCCGACCGTCAGGGCCGCGCCAAACAGGTGCAAATCGAAACCTTTGGTGCCTGCCTTGACCCCGTTGTAGTGCACGATGCCCGCAAACGCACCAGGATCGCGCACGAGCACGAACACAAAGGGCACCACCAGCATCAGCAGCCAGAGGGGTTGCGTCCAAAGCTGCAGCCGGCTGATGGCCGACACCCCGTGCGTGACCAGCGGAATGACCACCAGCGCGCACACCAGATAGCCCCAGACCGGCGGAATGCCCAGCGCCAGTTCGAGCGCATAGGCCATCACGGCCGCCTCGAGCGCGAAGAAGATGAAGGTGAAGCTCGCGTAGATCAGCGAGGTGAGCGTCGAGCCGATGTAGCCGAAGCCCGCGCCGCGGGTGAGCAGGTCCATGTCGACGCCGTAGCGCGCGGCATACACGCTGATCGGCAGACCCGCCAGGAAAATGATGAGCCCTGTGACCAGGATCGCCCAGAAAGCATTGGCAAAGCCGTACTTCACCAGCAGCGTGGCGCCCACCGCCTCGAGGATCAGGAACGACGCCGCTCCGAAAGCCGTGTTGGCCACCCGCCATTCGGACCACTTGCGAAAACGCTGCGGTGTGTAGCGCAGCGCATAGTCTTCGAGCGTTTCGCTCGCGACCCAGCTGTTGTAGTCGCGCCGGACCTTGACGATGCGCTGGGGAGCGTCGTCGGAGGGGATGGGCGAAACGTCGGAATTCACACCGTTTCGGTGCATCTTTCGTGCCATCCGTACGACTTTTGGCGAACAGGGCACGACTGTTGCAAAGAAGAAGGCTTGCCCATAATGGCCGACCCTTCCCCAGCCACCCGATGCCGCTCCCATGGAACTGACCCCGCGCGAAAAAGACAAGCTGCTGATATTCACCGCGGCGCTGCTGGCCGAACGCCGCAAGGCCCGCGGCCTGAAGCTCAACTACCCCGAAGCCATCGCGCTGATTTCCGCCGCCGTGATGGAAGGCGCCCGCGACGGCAAGAGCGTCGCCGAACTCATGAGCGACGGGCGCTCGGTACTCACCCGCGCCGACGTCATGGACGGCATCGCCGAGATGATTCCGGACATCCAGGTCGAAGCCACCTTTCCCGACGGGACCAAGCTGGTCACCGTCCACCAGCCCATCGTCTGACCCGATCCAAACAAGAACCGTCATGCGCCAAACCACTTCCAAGACCCTCGCCCTGCTCGCCCTCCTCCTGCCGCTCGCGGCCAGCGCCCACACCGGCGTCGACGGCGGCCTGCACCACGGCTTCACCACCGGCTTCCTGCATCCGCTGACCGGGGCCGATCACCTGGCCGCCATGGTCGCGGTCGGCTTCTGGAGCGCGCTCGCCGCGCGCCGCGCCTGGCCCGACCTGCTGTGGGCGCCGCTGGCCTTCGCCGGCATGCTGCTGGTGGGTGCGCTGATGGGTCTGGCTGGCGTGCAACTGCCCGCAGTCGAACCGATGATCGCGGCCTCGCTGCTGGTGCTCGGCCTGCTGGTGGTCACGCGCATCCATCTGCCAGCGGCTGTCGCCATGGCCGTGGTCGGTGTGTTCGCCGTCTTCCACGGCGTGGCCCACGGCTACGAACTCGCAAGCGAACAAGGCGCCGCACTCACGCTGGCCGGCATGGTCAGCGCGACCGTGTTGCTGCACCTCGCGGGCATCGCGTTGGGCTGGGCGCTGCGCCACGCCAACGCCTGGCTGCCCCGCGTGGCCGGCGCCGCCGTGGTGGTGCTGGGCGCAACGCTGCTGGCACAAGCCGTCTGATCGCCATGACCCCCGGCGAACTCCTCACCGACGACGGCGAGCACACGCTCAACCCCGGCCGCCGCACCCTCACGCTGGTGGTGCAGAACACCGCCGACCGGCCGATCCAGGTCGGCTCGCACTATCACTTCGCCGAGACCAACGGTGCCCTGGGCTTCGACCGGGAAGCCGCGCGCGGCATGCGGCTGAACATCGCTTCCGGCGCCGCGGTGCGCTTCGAGCCGGGGCAGCAGCGCACGGTCGAGCTGGTCGACTACTCGGGCGATCGCATCGTCTACGGCTTTCGCGGCCTCGTTCAAGGGAAGCTCTAAAACATGGCCACCATCGGGCGACGCGCCTATGCAGAAATCTTCGGCCCCACCGTGGGCGACCGGGTCCGCCTCGCAGACACCGAACTCCTGATCGAAGTCGAGGCCGACTACACGCTGCGTGCCGGCGGCTACGGCGAAGAGGTGAAGTTCGGCGGCGGCAAGACCATCCGCGACGGCATGGCGCAATCGCAGCGCACCCGCGCGCAGGGCGCCGTCGATACCGTGCTCACCAACGCGCTCATCCTCGACCACTGGGGCATCGTGAAAGCCGACATCGGCCTGAAGGATGGCCGCATCGCCGCCATCGGCAAGGCCGGCAATCCCGACGTGCAACCGGGCGTGGACATCGTCATCGGCCCCGGCACCGAGATCATCAGCTGCGAAGGCAACATCGTCACCGCGGGCGGCATCGACAGCCACATCCACTTCATCTGCCCGCAGCAGATCGAGGAGGCGCTGTCTTCCGGCGTGACGACGATGCTCGGCGGCGGCACCGGCCCCGCCACCGGCACCTTCGCGACCACCGCCACGCCCGGCCCCTGGCACATCGAGCGGATGCTGCAGGCGGCCGATGCGTTCCCGATGAACCTGGGCTTTCTCGGCAAGGGCAACGCGAGCCTGCCGGATGCGCTGCACGAGCAGATCGAGGCCGGCGTCATCGGCCTGAAGCTGCACGAGGACTGGGGCACCACGCCCGCGGCGATCAGCAATTGCCTGGACGTGGCCGACGCCACCGACACACAGGTGGCGATCCACAGCGACACGCTCAACGAATCGGGCTTTGTCGAGAACACCATCGCGGCCGTCGGTGGCCGCGCGATCTGCGCCTTTCACACCGAAGGCGCGGGCGGCGGCCATGCACCCGACATCCTGCGCGTGGTGGGCGAGGCGAACTTCCTGCCGTCGTCGACCAACCCCACGATGCCCTACACCGTGAACACGCTCGACGAACACGTCGACATGCTCATGGTGTGCCACCACCTCGATGCCGGCATCGCCGAGGACCTGGCCTTTGCCGAGTCGCGCATCCGCAAGGAGACCATCGCCGCCGAAGACGTGCTGCACGACCTGGGCGCGATCAGCATGTTCAGCTCCGACAGCCAGGCCATGGGCCGCGTCGGCGAGGTGATCATCCGCACCTGGCAGACCGCGCACAAGATGAAGGTGCAGCGCGGAACACTCCCCGAAGACAGCGAACGCAACGACAACTTCCGCGCGAAGCGCTACATCGCCAAGTACACGATCAACCCGGCGATCGCGCACGGCATCGCGCACGAGGTCGGTTCGCTCGAAGTCGGCAAGTGGGCCGACATCGTGATCTGGAAGCCCGCCTTCTTCGGCGTGAAGCCCTTCACCATCCTGAAGGGCGGCACGATCGCGATGGCCGCGATGGGCGACCCGAGCGCATCGATCCCGACGCCGCAGCCGGTGCACTTCCGGCCAATGTTCGGGGCGTACGGCGGCTCGCTCGCGAAGAGCTCGCTGACCTTCGTTTCGCAGGCCGGCCTCGCCTCGGGCATCAAGGAACGCTACGGTCTGGCCAAGAACCTCAGCGCGGTGAAGAACATCCGCAACGTGCGCAAGAAAGACCTGATCCACAACGGCTACGCGCCGAAGATGGAGATCGATGCGCAGACCTACGCGGTGCGCGCCGACGGCCACCTGCTGACCTGCGAGCCGGCGAAGCTGCTGCCGATGGCGCAGCGGTATTTCCTGTTCTGAAGCCAGGGCATGCGCCTGCTTGACAGGCTGCGTATCCTCGAAGGTATTCATCCAGCCAACGGGCGCCCCCGGGCGCTCCTTTTTTCGCAACATGCTCACCGCCAACAAACTCATGCCGCAGGGCCGGGGCCTCGCGCCCGTGCTGCTCAAGCGCGCCGCCACCATCGAACTCGACTGGGACGTCCGCCAGAAAAGCCGCTTCGACGCCACCGATTCGCAGGGCCGGCAGATCGGCATCTTCCTGCCGCGCGGCACCGCGGTGCGTGGCGGCGATGTGCTGGTGGCGGAAGACGGCTCGCTCATCCGCGTCATCGCGGCGCCGCAGCCCGTGCTTCGCATCACGCATTGCACGGCCCACGGCACGCCCTTCGACCTGACGCGCGCGGCCTATCACCTGGGCAACCGGCATGTGCCGATCGAGCTCAAGCCCGATCACCTGAAGATCGAGCCCGACCATGTGCTGGCCGACATGCTGCGCTCGATGCACCTGATCGTCGTCGCCGTGGAAGAAGCCTTCGAGCCCGAGGGCGGCGCCTACGGCTCGCACGAGCATGGTCACGGCAGTCACGACCATCACAGCCACGATCACGATCACGGCCATTCGCACGGCAACAGCAAGGGCCCGAAGCCCCTCGTGCTCGCGCCCGAGTTGCTCGACGACCATGACCATGCCTGACCCAAGGCGGCCGTTGATCAGCCACACACCGGCAGCGCTCCCAGATGCACAGGGCATCGGGTGCTTCCCGCAGCGAAATCAAGGAGGAGGCGAAGCCGGGGGACATTCGCGGAGGGAAGTACCCGGTGGCCTGTGCATCCGCCCCGAACAACAGCGGCCGGGGAACTGAAGTGGCCGAAGATAAAGCCGCCGCCCAAAGCCTCCTGCAACTCATCTGGCTCGCCTCCCCGGCCTTGCCCGTGGGCGGCTTCTCGTACTCCGAAGGCATCGAGGCGGCGGTCGAATGGGCCGGCATCGATTCAGAGGCCAAGGCCACCGAATGGCTCGCCGACCAGCTGCATTTGAGCTTCGCGCGCGGCGACCTCGCACTGGTCGCGCAGGCCATCCCCGCCTGGCGCGCGAACGACGCACCGCGCATCCGCCAGCTCAACGCATGGGTCATGACCACCCGCGAATCGGCCGAGTTCTTCCTGCAGACCGAGCAGATGGGCCGCTCCTTCGTCGAGTGGCTCAAGCTGCACCACGCGGACACGGCCGAGGTCTTCAAGGACCTGCCCGCAAGCTACCCCGTGGCCTTTGCCTTTGCGCTCAGCCGCAGCGGCGCCACGGTGCACGACGGGTGCCTCGCCTTCGCCTTCGGCTGGGCCGAGAACATGGTGGCCGCCGCCGTCAAGGCCGTGCCGCTCGGGCAGAGCGCAGGCCAGCGCATCCTCGCGCGGCTCGCGAACGAAATCCCCGCGGCCGTCGACCGCGCGATGCGTTTGGGCGACGAGGAGCGCCAGGCCTTCGCGCCCCTGCTGGCCGTGCTGTCGGCCCGCCATGAAACACAATATTCCCGCCTCTTTCGAAGCTGACCGAACCGGACAACGCCCATGACCTCCGCTCTGCACCACATTCCCCACCGCACCAAGAGACTGCCCCCGCTGCGCGTGGGCATCGGCGGCCCTGTCGGCTCGGGCAAGACCACGCTGCTGGAGATGCTCTGCAAGGCGATGCGCGACAAGTACGACCTCGTCGCCATCACCAACGACATCTACACCAAGGAAGACCAGCGCCTCCTGACCGTGGCCGGCGCACTGCCCGCCGAACGCATCATGGGCGTGGAAACCGGCGGCTGCCCGCACACCGCGATCCGCGAGGACGCATCGATCAACCTCGAGGCCATCGACCGCATGCTCGAGGACTTTCCGGATGCCGATGTGGTGTTCGTCGAATCGGGCGGCGACAACCTCGCGGCCACCTTCAGCCCCGAGCTGTCGGACCTCACGATCTACGTGATCGACGTGGCGGCCGGCGAAAAAATCCCGCGCAAAGGCGGCCCCGGCATCACCAAGAGCGACCTCTTCGTGATCAACAAGATCGACCTTGCGCCCTACGTGGGCGCGAGCCTGGAAGTGATGGAGCAGGACACGCAGCGCATGCGCCGCCAACGGCCCTACGTGATGACGAACCTCAAGACCCACACAGGCGTGGCCGAGGTGGTGGCTTTCATCGAGCAGCGCGGCATGCTCACCGAAGGCTGACAGGCTCTTTCAGCGCTCAGAGTTCGCTGCCGTCCCGCAACTGCCGCGCCTTGTAGACGAGCCGCACGCTCGCACGGCGCGGGTCGCTGACCTGCTGCACATAGACATCGGCGTCGCCGCTCGTCCACGCGGCGTAAGCGCTGCCCGGATCGCGCGACGCGAGTTCGTTGCCGAAAACGCCGCGCCCCCATTGCACGAGCTGGCCGAATGCCGATGCGCCGCTGTCGGGCGCGGACTGCGCGATGGCCACGTATTCGACGCGCCGCAGCTCCGATGCCGCAAAGAAGAAGGTCGGCTCGAACATCAACCCCGCCATCTCGACGGGCGCCGCGCGCCAGCTTCCGAGCAGGCCGCCGGTCAGCCGCTGCGGGCGGTGCACGCGCTCGGCGGCGGGCAGTGCCGCCTGCAATTCATCGGCCGTCATGCCGAGCCGCACGCCCGGTGGCAAGGCTTGTGCATGCAGCGCACCGGTAGCTAGAAAAATCGCGCTCGCGGCGAGCACACGAAGAAGGGACGAGAGGGCTGAAATTCGCACGTTCGGCATCGGAAGGAAAAGCGGCGGCACCGTGGGACCGCGAGTATGACGCGGAGTTCCACGGCGCGGCGACGCACGTCCTTCAAGTCCCCGCTGTGGACCCGTGCAGCGGCAGCCGGAGCGTCAGGCCCAGTGCGCCATCTGCATGCGGCGCTGAATAAATACGGCCGCCGTGCCGGCTCGCAATGCGTTCACAGACCCGCGCACTCGCTCGCGAAGCGGCGTCGACGGCATTGAAGAATCGCGCGAGCGGCGGCCGCACATCATCTGCATCAAGATCGCGCCAATGGATGACAGCATGCCCTCGCTCTACGCGCGCGGAAACCTGCAGCGTCGCACCGGCACGCATCACGCTCGCCGCATGCGCCGCAACCTTGGACAGCAGTTCGCACAACTCCGCCTTGATGGCGAAGACGTGCACGGCTTCAGGCGGAAGCTGGATGTCGAAGCGAATGCCCTCAACGTCCGGCGCTGCACCGAGCAGCGGCCGCAGGTCCTGCACGCTGCTCGCCACCAGCTTCTGCCTCCCATCGTCGCGCGCCTGCTGCGCCATGGTGCGGGCCGATGCGCCCGCCCGCATGTTCACGACGAAGAGAGAACCCATCATCGCGAACACTCCCGCAAGGCCCAGCGTGATGGCCACCGCGATGAAGAAACCAAGGCTGCCGGAATACATGTGCGTGCGGCCTTTCCTCAACGCGGCCCGGGCGCACGGAATTCCAGTGCACCCGAGACACCGCGCTCGCAGCTTCCCGACAGTGCATCCGCCCGCGGTCCAGGCACCGCGGGCCGGGCACCTTCGGGCAGGCCTTCGCACAGATCCCACGACGCCATCGGCGGCCCACGATGCTCGAAGGCCATCGGAAAGGGTAGCGGTCCGCCGCGAAACATCGGCGGCGGCCGGGGTGGCGCGGGCGGCGGCAGCATGATGCAGCCCGACAGGCCGGCAGCCGCCAGCACGCCCGCGAAGTGATGGATTCGTCGCGTCATTTTTTTCCACTCAACTCAAAGCATTGGCCGCCCGTCCGCATGCGACAGGGCGAACGCCCCGTCGCACCGGCCGGGCGCGTCGTCAGAACGCGTGGCGGATGCCGAAGTCGTAGCCCGTCGACGAACGCGGCAGGCCCGTGTAGCCCACGCCCGTGCTGCCGTAACCCGTGGTGGCCGCGGCCGTCAGGCTGCCGGTGTAGGCCGCGTCGTTGCGGTTGTTCACGCGTGCAACGGTGGCGTACAGCGCGGTGCGCTTGGAGAGGTTGTGCACATAGCCGATCGCGAGCTTGTTCACGCGCGGGTCTTCGCCGGTGATGCCGACGGCGCCTTCGTTGTAGCGCACCGTGGAGTACGACGCGCGGATCAAGCCAGCGCCCACAGGCATGCTCGCGCCGACCAGGTAGCCGTTGTAGCTGTCGTGGCTGTTGCCGACGGCGAGCGCGAACTTGTTCTGCACGTTCGAGAGTTCGCCGAAGAGCTTGACGGGCCCGAAGTCATACGACGCGCCGAGGTTGATCGTCTGCACCTTGCGCGTGAGCGAGGTGGTGTCGACCGCGACGTTCTGGCCCACCGCCAACGCGACATCGAGCGGCCCGTTCGCGTAGCCGAAACGGCCGCCGACGTAGCGGCCCGCGCTGCTGCTGATCTCGGCGGTCGTGTCCGTGGCGCTGGTCTTGGTGTTCTCGTTCAGGCTGTACTGCACCTGGCCATAGAAGCCACCGAGGTTCGGCGGCAGGAAGTAGCCGACCATGTTGCTCGCGCGCACATAGTTCGAGTTGGCAAGGCCCGCGCTGCTGCTCACCGAATAGATCGCGCTGGAGCCTGAGCCGTTGGTGCCGAACGGATCGAACACCGTGTCGTTCCAGAAGGTGGCCGTGTAGTCGCGGCCCAGCCGCAGCTCGCCGAAGCCGCCGGAGAGGCTGACGGTGGAGCGGCGGTTGAAGCTCGCGATGCCGGTGGCGCCGTCGTCGTTGCTGATCGGCGATTCGAGCCAGAAGCTGGCGGCCAGGCCACCGCCCAGGTCTTCGGTGCCGCGAAAGCCGATGCGGCTGGAGTTGTAGCCGGAGTTGGCAAGACTCCATTGGCTCTGTTTGCTGCTCGCACCCGTGACCGGGTCACGCGACGTGGCGCTCTGGTAGCTCACGCCGGCATCGATGACGCCGAACAAGGTAACGGACGATTGGGCAGAGGCCAGGCCGGTGACGGCCAGCGCGGCGAGTGCCGTGAGGGATTTCTTCATTCAGGTTTCTCCGGGTTTTCAGCTGCTCTACATCGAGCGGCTGAACGGATGGTCTCGTCCAAATTTGGAGGAATCTGGTGGACACCGCGTGCTTTGCACACGGTGTTGTTTTGAGCGCACGCGTGGTGATCGGAGCGACCGACAACATCAACGCCACGACGGGCGCGCGGTCTGCGCTGCGGCGCTGCGAACCCCTCTGTGCCGCCGAGGAGCACAGCGTTTCGCGGATCAGGGCTCGCAGCTGTCTGAGCGAAGCGAGTTCTGCGAGACCCCGCGAAACGCGAGCACCGCAGGGAAGCCGCGAAGCGGCCGGCACAGCGGGGTTCGCAGCGCCGCAGCGCAGACCGCGCGCCTCTCCAAAACAAGCACGTACTAAAAGTCTCCCAAAAGCCCAGCAATGCTTCGCCATCCCGAAGGAGTCCACATGACCATTGTTTTGCAAAGCACCGTCGCCGCATCGCTGGGCATTCAGCAGCTGGCCAACGCATTCACCCCGGCCTTTTCTCATCTGCGCATTCTTCGCAACCTCGTCATCCCGATGCCTTCGGGATGCGCGGTCCCCACGGCACGCATCGACGCCGTCATCGTGTGCGAGACCGGCGTGTACCTGTTCGAGATCAAGGCGTGGCGCAACGCCTTCGTCTACCGGAAGAAATCCGACGAAGCCCCGCCGCGCTGGTTCCTGCGGCTCAACGGATGCACACGCGCACGCGAAGTGAAAGACCCCGCATGGCAAGGCGGCCGCAAGACGACACAGCTGCGCAGCCTGCTGCCCGATGACCTGCGCCTGCAGTACTTCGTGCTCCTGCCCTGCGAAGGCGTGGCGCTCGAAGGCGTCATGCCAGCCGCGGTCATCACGCAGCAGGACCTGCCCTACATCGCGCGGCTCGTGCGCAACAACGGGCGCACCGCACGCACCTATCCGCTGCTCGATGCCCACGCCGTCGAACGCACCGTGCAGAGGCTGCTCGACATCCAGGGCGACCTGTCGATGGAGACGCATCTGCAGAACTGCCGCGAAAGAAGCGAGCAGCAACCGCCCATGCGATGGCCCGTCATGCGTGCGATGGGATTGCAGTAGCAGCCTTTACAGGCTTTACCAAAGGCCCCGGAGAGCGTCCCATATTTCTCCGACATTGGCGAAGACCATGCGGCGATGCATCTCCCCAAGTCCCTCGCGGCCATCGCTGCACTGCTTGTTTCGATGGCCGCTGCTCCCGCATGGGCTGCCGACCCTTTCACCGTTCGCGACATCCGGCTCGAAGGCCTGCAACGCGTCGAGCCCGGCACCGTCTTCTCCACCCTCGGCATCAAGGCCGGCGACAACTACAGCGACGAGCGCGGCAGCGCCGCCATTCGCGCGCTGTTCGAACTGGGCCTGTTCAAGGATGTGCGCATCGACGTCGACGGCAATGTGCTCGTGGTCATCGTGGAAGAGCGCCCCACCGTCGCCGATGTCGATTTCGTCGGCACCAAGGAATTCGAGAAGTCCGCGCTCCAGAAGGCCTTGCGCGAGATCGGACTCGCCGAAGGCCAGCCCTACGACAAGGCGCTCGCCGACCGCGCCGAGCAGGAGCTCAAGCGCCAGTACGTGAGCCGCAGCCTCTACAACGCCCAGGTCGTGACCACCGTCACGCCGCTGGAGCGCAACCGCGTCAACCTCACTTTCACCGTCGTCGAAGGTGAGTCGGCGCGCATCAAGAGCGTGCGGGTCGTTGGCAACAAGGCTTTCAGCGAAAGCACGCTGCTCGACCTGTTCGACCAGGACAGCGGCGGCTGGCTCGACTGGTACACCAAGTCGAACCAGTACTCGCGCAGCAAGCTCGCCGCCGACCAGGAAACGCTGCGCTCCTACTACCTCACGCGCGGCTACCTGGAGTTCCGCATCGACTCCACGCAGGTCGCGATTTCGCCGGACCGGCAGTCGCTGGACCTCACGATCAACATCACCGAGGGCGAGAAGTTCGCAGTGGCCGGTGTGAAGCTCGAAGGCAACTACTTCGGCCGCGAAGACGAGTTCAAGACCCTCGTGACCATCCGCTCCGGTGCGCCCTACAACGGCGAAGCGGTCGCGGCCACGACGAAGGCCTTCACCGACTACTTCGGCACCTTCGGCTACGCGTTCGCGCGCGTGAAGGCCGAGCCCGAGATCGACCGCACCAACAACCGCGTCACGATGGTGCTGAAGGCCGAACCCGCGCGGCGCGTGTACGTGCGGCGCCTGAACATCGGCGGCAACGCACGCACGCGCGACGAGGTGATCCGCCGCGAGTTCCGCCAGTTCGAGGGTGCCTGGTACCACGGCAACAAGATCAAGCTCTCGCGCGACCGCGTCGACCGTCTCGGCTACTTCACCGAAGTGAACGTGGAGACCACCGAGGTGCCCGGCAGCGACGACCAGATCGACCTCACGGTCAACGTGGCCGAGAAACCCACCGGCTCGCTGCAACTGGGCGCGGGCTACTCGTCGACCGACAAGGTCTCGCTCACTTTCGGCATCACGCAGGAGAACGTGTTCGGCTCGGGCAACTACCTCGGGCTGCAGGTCAACACCAGCTCGTACAACCGCACGATCTCGCTCACCGCGACCGATCCGTACTTCACGAAGGACGGCATCTCGCGCACGCTCAACGTCTTTCACACCACCACGCGGCCCTACTACGAGGCCGACGGCAACTACAAGCTCGCGAGCGACGGCGGCTCGGTGCGCTTCGGGCTACCGGTGGGCGAGCTGGACACGGTGTTCCTGGGCATCGGCGTGGAGCGCTATTCGTTCACGCCCGGCACCAACGGTTCGTACACGCTGGTCGACGGCTCCTACGTCTACACCGGCACGCCGCAGGCCTACCTCGACTACTTCAAGTGCACCGGCACCGCGCCGAGCGTGGTGTGCACCGGCAGCGACGTGGTGGGCATTCCCGCGACGGTGGGCTGGTCGCGCGACGACCGCGACAGCGCGCTGGTGCCGACCACCGGGCGCCTGCAGCGCGCGAACCTCGAAGTGGGCGTGGGCAGCGCGCTGCGCTACCTGAAGACCGACTACCAGTACCAGCAGTACTTCGCGCTCTCCAAGCAGTACACGCTCGCCGTCAACGGCCAGCTCGGCTATGCGAAGGCGCTGGGCGGCAGCACCTTCCCGATCTTCAAGAACTTCTATGCGGGCGGGCTCGGCTCGATCCGCGGCTTCGAGCAGAACTCGCTCGGGCCGGTCGATGCGGTCACGGGCGGTTCGCTCGGCGGCACGCGCAAGGCGATCTTCAACATGGAGTTCAGCACGCCCTTTCCCGGGGCGGGCAACGACCGGTCGCTCCGGCTCTACAGCTTCTTCGATGCGGGCAATGTGTTCGCCGACCGCACGGCCAGCATGACCGATGCGCAGTGGAAAGCGCAGAACCGCATCCGCGCCTCGGCGGGCCTGGGCATCAGCTGGATCTCGCCGCTGGGTCCGCTGCGGCTCGCGTATGCGGTGCCGCTGGCCTACCAGAAGGCGGACACCGCCAACGGCATCGCAGCGGACCGCACGCAGCGCTTCCAGTTCCAGATCGGCACCTCCTTCTGAAGAAAGAAAGGGCAACGCCATGAGCCGCATCCTGATGGTCGAAGACGGGCGCGACAGCGCCTTTGCGCTGCTGGACCACCTCTGCAACGCGGGCCACGAGGTCGAGCACATCGACGACGGCGCCTCGGCGCTCGACCGCATCCTGAGTTCGCCGCCTGCGCTGACCTTGCTCGACGTGGTGCTGCCTCGAATCGACGGCCTCGAGGTGCTGCAGCAGGTGCGCTCGCACAGCGACCATCCGATCATCATGTTGACGGCGCGCACGCGCGAGGTCGACCGCCTGCGCGGGCTCGACCTGGGCGCCGACGACTATGTCTGCAAGCCGTTTTCGCCGCGCGAAGTGGTGGCGCGCGTGCACACGGTGCTGCGCCGGCATGCGCAACGCGATGGCGCTTGCGGGGCGCCGTCGAAGTCGGTGTCTTTCCGGGACGCGCACGGCGGCGCGCAGTTGGAGGGGCATGCGCTCGATCTCACGCGCCGTGAACTCCTGTTGCTGCGCACGTTGTCGCGCGATCCGGGGCGGGTGTTCACGCGCTCGAAGCTGCTGGAGGCGGCGTTTCCGGAAGCGCTCGATGTGAACGAGCGCGCGGTCGACGGGCACATCAAGAACCTGCGCAAGAAGCTCACGGCCGCGGCGCCCTCGCACGGCTGGATCCGCTCGATCTACGGCGTGGGCTTCAGCTTCGCGGAGCGACCGGCCTGAGCACGGCACGCGGCATGCCGTTGCCTGGCCGAGCCCGTGCGCATGATCGGCGCGAGGGTCGAAAGACTCGCGCTGCGCCCCTCGGCTGGATGGCGCTCGCCGCATCCCCCACGCGCGGCGATGCAGGCGCCCAGCGCCAGGCCGCCGAAGACCAGCAGCCCCACGAGGCGTTGCATCGGCGGCAACCCGCCAGCCGATGATGTCGCCACGGGATGCACCCAGGCGGTTTCGCTGTGAGACGGCATCGCGCTCTGCGCCGCTCAGTCTTCGGTGGATTGCGCGAAGCCGCTCATGCGCTTTCCTTCTCGGCTTTAGCGCCCGGTTCCACCGCGCGCGTGGCGCGCGCCTCCGCCCAGACGACCAGCAGCGTCCACACATGGGTGACCACCCAGAAGATCGCCGTGAGCCACAGCAGGACCAAGCCCATGCCGTCCTCGGACCAGACATCGGCCCACGACCAGGCGGGGCGCGTCGGTGCACAGTGCGCCGGACTGGCCCAGGACAGCACGGCGGCCGCGAAGGCGGAGAGGAACTTTTTCGGTGGGCTAAAGGTGACCGGGTTCATGGGCACGCATCGTGCGTTTCGAATCGGGAGAAATGTGGGAGCGGGTTCTCCCAGATTTCTCCCCATTTGCCCGCCATGATCCGCCGCTTGCCTATGACGCCCGCCTGCCCGAAACGCATGTCGCAGAATGCGGCCATGCCTGCCCAGAGCTCATGCCGCGTCTGACACTCTCCCGCAAGATCTTCCTGGCGCTGACCGCCTTGCTTGTCGTATTGCTGCTCAGCTTCGTGGGCTTTTCCATCATCGCGCTGCAGCGGGGCCTGGGCGCCTATGTCGCCGAGATCGAGATCCGGCGCATGGACTGGCTCTCGCAACTTCTGCTGAAGCACTACGCTGCCAACGGCGACTGGAAGAAGCTGCGCGACAACGACGAGGCCTGGCATCGCCTCCGCATGGGCCAGTTGGCGGGTGTGCTCGATGGCGCGGCCAGCCCCGACGACCGGCGGCTTCCGCCCTGGTACGAGCGCCGCGCGCCTGGCACGGGCCGGCTCGAAGGCGAGGCCGACAACGGCGCACTGCCGCCGGCCCCGCCTTCCTCGTCGCCCGCCGGATCGCCGCAACTCGATCTGCTGCCGCGGCGCTTTTCGATTCCGCCGCCGCCCTGGTTCTTTCCCGATCCGCGCGGTGCGGCCGATTCGATCTACCAGCGCCTGGCCGTGCTCGATGCGCAAGGCGCATTGGTGGTCGGCGCTTCCATCGACCTGGAGAACGCCGCACGCATGCCGATCCGCCGCGGGCGCTCGGTCGTCGGCTATCTCGCGCTCGCGCCGATGGAAGGCCTGGAGAGCGAGGCCGACCGCGCCTTCATCGCACGCCAGTCGGGCGTGATCGCGCTCACCGGCCTGTGCGGACTCGCCTTTGCGCTCGTGCTGTCGTGGCTGCTGGCGCGCCGCTGGTTCAAGCCCATCGACGCGCTGACGCAGGCGGCGCAGGACGTGGCGCGCGGGCGGCTCTCCACCCGCGTGGCCGTGCATGGTTCGGACGAACTCGCGTTGCTCGGCAAGACCTTCAACGACATGGCGCAGCGCCTGGACAAGGTCGAGGCCTCGCGGCGCGCCTGGCTGGCGGATGCGGCGCACGAGCTGCGCACCCCGCTCGCGGCGATGCGCGCGGAAATCGAAGCGCTGCAGGATGGCGTGCGCACCTTCGACGAACGCACCGCGCTGCGCATGCACCGGCAGGTGATCCGCCTCGGCCAGCTGGTCGACGACCTGCGCAGCAGCATGCGCGAGCCACAGAACGATTTGCTCACCACGGCGGTGTTCCCGCTCACGCTGCTGAAGGAGGCGCTGGACCACACGCGCGACCGCTTCGCGCAGCGCGGCATCGCGGTCGACCGGGAGGCGATCGACCGCATCGCGGCATCGGCGCAACCGGTGATCGACGGCGACGCGCACCGGCTGCACCAGGTCTTCATGAATCTGCTGGAGAACACGCTGGCCTATACAGATGCCGGCGGTGCGCTGCGCATCGATGTGATCGTGGAAAGCGCATGGACCGGCAACTGCCTCACGCTGCTGTTCGACGACAGCGCACCGGGCGTGTCCGACGAAGAAATTCCGCGGCTCTTCGACCGCTTGTTCCGCGGCGAAACCTCGCGCAGCCGCGCGCTCGGCGGCTCGGGCCTCGGCCTCTCGATCTGCCGCGCGACCATCGAGGCGCATGGCGGCAGCATCGAGGCCGCCCCATCGTCGCTCGGCGGACTGCGCATGACCCTCACCCTTCCACTGGCGGCATCCGCATGACACGCATCGTCATCGTGGAGGACGAGATCGACATCGCCTCGGTGGTGCAGGACTACCTGCGCCACAGCGGCTACGAAACCGCGCACTTCGCCGACGGGCAGAGCGCACTCGAAAGCATCGTCGCCTCGCCACCCGACCTGACGCTGCTGGACATCATGCTGCCGCGGCTGGACGGCATCGAGGTGCTGCGCCGCGCGCGCGAGCGCACGGCGCATCCGATCATCATGCTCACCGCGCGCATCGAGGAGGTCGACCGCCTGCTCGGCCTGGAGCTCGGCGCGGACGATTACGTGTGCAAGCCTTTTTCACCGCGCGAGCTGGTGGCGCGTGTGCGTGCGGTGCTGCGGCGCACGGCGCCTGGCAGCGTGCCCGGGCAAGCCCCGCAGAGCGACGCGCCGGGCCTCGTGCTCGACGACGTGCACTGGCGCGCCTCGCTCGAAGGCACGCCGCTGAACCTCACGCGCCGCGAGTTCGGGCTGCTGCAGGTGCTGTCGCGGCATCCGGGGCGCATCTTCTCGCGTGCGCGGCTGCTAGAGCTTGCCTACGACGACACGGTGGACGTGACCGAGCGCGCCATCGACAGCCATGTAAAGAACCTGCGCCGCAAGCTGGGCGCGGTGTCGCCAGAACATGACTGGATCCGCTCGGTGTATGGCGTGGGGTTCGCGTGGGAAGCGCCGCCACAGGCCTGACTTGACGGCCTGGAGGTTCGCGGCCTCGTGGCATGCATCGTGCAAGATCGCGGACATGCTCCCCCTGTCTCCCGATGCGCTGCGCCAGCGCCTGCGCTCCTTTGCCTCCCGCGCGCAGCCGCTGCGCATTCTTCTCACCCTCGGCAGCCTGATGGCGGTGTGCAGCTACACCGGCCACACCGATGCGGTGATCCCCTTGTTCCTTGGCGCCATCGCCAGTGCGCTCGCCGAAACCGACGACAGCTGGCGCGGCCGCTTTCGCGCGCAGCTCGTGACGCTCGCCTGCTTCGCGGTGCTGTCGTTCTCGGTCGAGGCGCTGTTCGGCCGGCCGGTGCTCTTCATCGCCGGGCTGGCGTTCGCGGCCTTCTGGCTCACGATGCTGGGCGCGGTGGAAGCGCGCTACAAGGCCATCGCCTACGCGACGCTGATCCTCGCGATGTATGCGACGCTCGGCATCGAAAACCAGGGCGCGCACGGCCACGACAGGGGGCGCGAATCCTTGTTGCTGCTGGCCGGTGCCGGCTGGTATGGCGTTTTCTCGGTGCTCTGGTGCGCGGCCTTTCCAGCGCAGCCGGTGCAGGCGCGTTTGGTGACGCTGTTCACGGTGCTCGGCAACTTCGTGCGCTTCAAGGCGTCGCTGTTCGAGCCGCTGCGGGGTATCGACATCGAACAGAAGCGGCTCTCGCTCGCGCAGCTCAACGCCGAGGTGGTGACCGAGCTGAATGCCGCGAAGGAAAGCATCTTCCGCCGCATCGGTGCGCGAGCGCCGACCGGGCGCATCTCGCGCTACCGCGGGCTCTACCTGATCGCACAAGACGTGCACGAACGCGCAAGCTCCTCGCACGACGACTACAACGCGCTGGCCGACGCCTTCTTCCACAGCGACCTTCTGTACCGCTGCCAGCGCGTGCTCGGCCTGCAGGGGCTGGCGTGCCAGCGGCTGGCAAGCTCGATCGCGCGGCGTGAGCCTTTCGAGGTGGGCGAAGAAACCGTGCAGGCGCTGGCCGACCTGCGCGGCGCCATCGAACACGAGCGCGCACGGGCGACCACGCCGGAGCGCCTCGCGCTGCTTGCGTCGGTGGAAGCGCTGGCGCGCAACCTCGCGCAACTCGACGGGCAACTGGCCGGGGCAAGCCAGCCCTCGGCGCGCGCCGGCCGAACCGAGATGGGCCTCTTCAACCGCTCGCCGCGCTCCTGGCGCGATGCGGTGGAGCGCGTGCGGCGGCAGCTCACGCCGCGCTCGCCGCTGTTCCGCCACGCGCTGCGGCTGGCGATTGCACTCGCCGTGGGCTACGGCGTGATGCACGTCATCCATCCCGCGCAGGGCTACTGGATCCTGCTGACCACGTTGTTCGTCTGCCAGCAGACCTTTGGCGACACCGTCTCGCGCATGGGCCAGCGCATCGCCGGCACTGCCCTGGGCGTGGTGGCCGGCTGGGCGCTGCTGCAGCTCTTTCCGCAGCCACTGGTGCAGTCGGTGATCGCGGTGGTGGCCGGCGTGCTGTTCTTCGCGACGCGCGCCACGCGCTACCTGCTCGCGACGGCGGCGATGACGCTGCTGGTGCTGATGTGCTTCAACCAGGTGGGCGACAGCGGCTTGCTGCTCGTGCCGCGGCTGGTCGACACCGCCATCGGCAGCGCCATCGCCGGCCTCGCGGTGCTGCTGGTGCTGCCCCATTGGCAGGCGCGGCGCATCAATGACCTGGCCGCCACGGCGATGCGCAGCCATGCGGGGTATCTGCGCCGGATCGTCGAGCAGTACGGCACGGGGCCGCGCGACCACCTCGACTATCGCCTCGCGCGGCGCAACGACCACAACGCCGATGCGGCGCTCTCCACGGCGGTGTCGGACATGTTCCGCGAGCCGGGCTATGTGCGGCCGCGCGCGGGCATTGCGCTGCGCTTCCTGATCCGCTCGCACACGCTCCTGAGCTATCTGTCCGCGCTCGGCGCGCACCGCGCCGCGCTGACCGATTCGCCGCACATGGCGGTGCTGCGCGATGCGGCCGAAGCCGCGGCGGCGGCGCTCGATGCGCTGGCCGGCGGGCTGCAGGGCGGCGCGATCGGGGACGACCCTGCCACCGAATCCACTGTGCGCGCGGCCCTTGCGGCCGCCGTGGCCCCGGCCGGCGATGCCGGCGCGGCGGAACGCACCATCCACACCGAACTGGCGTTGGTCTGGCTTCAGATCGACGCGCTGCGCATCCATGCGCGCGAGTGGCTGCAGCCCGGAGACGACGCCGCACCCGCCACCCTGGAAACCTGAAACGTCCGACCGCCCGGCTGGGCGAAACAACCCGCCGGAAGGCTAGTCAGGTTGCGCCGGGTAAAATCGCGGCTTCATGTCACGCTGGTTCGCCGCTACTGTCCTCACCCTCATGTTGTCCTGCTACGGCATTGCCGTGTTCGCGCAGGGCCTGATGGGCGCCGGGCATCCCGCGCATGCGAGCGCCGACATGCAGACCTGTGCAACCGCCAGCATGTCGTTCTCCGATGCATTCGTGAGCGATGCCATGGACCTGGCGGACGAACTCCCCTCCCATGACGAGGCGGGTTCCGAGCACGTCGAACTGGTCGATGCCCGGCATCCCCTGGCCGTGCCCCTTTTCCTCTCTGAGCAGCCGCGCGGACTCGCCCTGACGCCCGCGCTCTCACCGCTCCTCGATCGGCCCAAGCGGCCACCCCGCGGCACCGCCCTGGTCGCCTAAGGCTCCGCCGCGACCTGGAGCCTTTGCGGCTCCTGCCTTTGTCTCGATTCGACCGCGTCGCCGCATTCCGGCAACCGAGCTCGCATCGCGAACACACCGCTTTTCCCGTGCCACACCGCGTTCCCGCACCGCCGGAACGCCCGATCAAGGAATCAGAATGAACAACGGACAACCCACCTACCACCCCGGCTTCGACGCACCGATCGCGTCGGCCCAGGAACGCAACCGCGTTCTTCGCAACACCTACTGGCTGCTCGCGCTGTCGATGGTGCCCACCGTGCTCGGCGCCTGGATCGGCGTTACCACCGGCCTCGCGCGCGCCATGTCACCGGGCATCGGCCTCATGGTGTTCCTCGGCGGCGCCTTCGGCTTCATGTACGCCATCGAGAAGACCAAGAACTCGGCCGCCGGCGTGCCGGTGCTGCTGGCCTTCACCTTCTTCATGGGGCTGATGCTCTCGCGCCTCGTCGGCTCGGTGCTGGGCCTCTCGAACGGCGCGAACCTGGTGATGACGGCCTTCGCCGGCACCGGCGCGATCTTCCTGGGCATGGCCACACTGTCGTCGGTCATCAAGCGCGACCTGTCGGCCATGGGCAAGTGGCTCTTCATCGGCGCCATCCTGCTCTTGGTGGCCGGCATCGCCAACTTCTTCATCCAGTCGAGCGCGCTGATGATGACGCTGGCGGTCGCCGCCATCGGCATCTTCTCGGCCTTCATCCTGCATGACCTCAAGCGCGTGAAGGACGGCCTGGAGACCAACTACATCTCCGCCACGCTGGGTGTCTATCTCAGCATCTACAACGTGTTCCAGGCACTGCTCGCCCTCTTGGGCATGGGCGGCGGCCGGGACGAGTAACGCTCAAGAAGGGAGCCTTCCATGCGCCTCACCACCAAGGGCCGCTTCGCGGTCACCGCGATGATCGACATCGCCCTGCACGGCCGCTCGGGCCCGGTCACGCTGGCCTCGATCAGCCTGCGCCAGCGGGTCTCGCTGTCGTACCTGGAACTGCTGTTCGCCAAGCTGCGCCGTAACGACCTGGTCGAATCGACGCGCGGTCCGGGCGGCGGTTATTCGCTCAGCCGCAAGGCCGCGCTCATCAGCGTGGCGGACATCGTGCTGTCCATCGAGGACCACGGCACAGAGACCACGCGCCGCCGCGCCGGTGCGGATGTGGACGACACCGGCCGCTGCGAGGTCGAGGAGCTCTGGGCCTCGGTCAACCTGCGGGCGGTCGAGTTCCTGAAATCGATCTCGCTGCAGAGCCTGGTCGACGAGCAGAAGGCCAAGGGCGTGCAGGCCGCCACCAGCGTGGCCGGCAGCAGGCGGACCACCGTCGTCGGCACGCCGGTGCGCAAGCCGTTCGTCGTGGACGCGCCGAACTCGGTGTTCGCACTGGGCCGGCGCCAGCAACGCGCCGGTTAGTTACAGTTCTGCCTCGCCGCGCGAGCGGCGAAGCCGAAGTACCCCCCATAGCCAGACCGCCGGCCACCGCGCCGGCGCCCCCGCCAACGATCCGGGCAGCCGCAAGGCTGTGCCAGCGTTGGCTTTTTTTCGTTTTGCTTGCCCCTACGGAGGCCGTGCCCATGCGCCGTATCGCGCCGAAGTGCCCAGGCAGAATGCACCATTAAGGTGCGAAATAGATGCGCAACCGGGGTTTTCCCGGACTGCGATTCCAGACACCCATGACCTCCAAGCTCCTGCTCTCCCTTTCCCTGCTCGCCTCCCTCGCGCTCGCAGCCTGCGGCGGCAAGCCGGCCCCCGCCGCTGCCGACGCACCGGGCGAAGTGGGGGTGGTGACGCTGCACGCCGGCGACGTGCCGATGCTCACCGAACTGGCCGGCCGCACGGCCGCATTCCGCGTGTCCGAGGTGCGCCCGCAGGTCAACGGCATCGTGCGCAAACGCCTTTTCGAGGAAGGCGGCATGGTCCGCGCGGGGCAGGTGCTCTATGAGATCGAGCCTGGCCCGTTCGAGGCCGCGCACGAACAGGCAGAGGCCTCGCTCGCCACCGCACAGGCCGGCATCGCGAGCCTGCGCAGCAAGGCCGAGCGCCATGGCGAACTCGTCAAGGCCAACGCGGTCAGCCGGCAGGAGCACGACGAGGCCCAGGCCGCGCTCGCGCAGGCCCAGGCGGGCGTGAAGGCCGCGCAGGCGGCGGTGAAGGCGGCGCGCATCAACCTCGAATTCACCCGCATCACAGCGCCCATCGCGGGGCGCATCGGGCGTTCGGCCATCACCGAAGGCGCGCTCGTTGCGCCGGGGCAGGCGACGGCGCTGGCGACGATCCAGCGGCTCGATCCGATCTACGTGGACGTCATCCAGTCGAGCCTGGAGCTCACGAAGCTCAAGCGCCGCTTCATCTCGGGCGACATGGCGCCGGCCAGCACGCGCGTGACGCTGCGCATGGAAGACGGCCTGCCCTATCCGCACGAAGGCACGCTGAAGTTCACCGAGGTCGGCGTCGATGCAGCGACGGGTTCGGTCACGCTGCGCGCGGAATTTCCAAACCCGCAAGGACTGCTGCTGCCCGGCATGTACGTGCGCGCGCAGGTGGAGGCCGGCGTGGAGCGGCACGCCGTCCTCGCGCCGCAGCGCGGCGTGAGCCGCAACGAAAAGGGCGAGCCGACCGCACTGGTGGTCGGCGCGGGCGACAAGGTCGAGCTGCGGCCGCTCGAAGTGCGCGGCGCGTCGGGCGACCAATGGATCGTGAGCAAGGGCCTGCGCGAAGGCGACCGCCTCGTGGTCGACGGACTGCAGCGCGCGCGCCCCGGCGAGAAGGTGAAGCCGGTGCCGGTGTCCCTTGAGGCGGCCACCGCTGCCACCACCGCCGCCGAATGAAACACAAGACAGGCAGACAGCAGTGATCGCGAATTTCTTCATCCAGCGTCCGGTCTTCGCCTGGGTCATTGCCATCCTCATCATGCTGGCCGGCGGCGTGGCCATTCGCACGCTGCCGGTGTCGCAGTACCCGGACATCGCGCCGCCCACGGTCGTGGTCTCCGCCAACTACCCCGGCGCCTCGGCGCAGGCGCTGGAGACCAGCGTCACGCAGGTCATCGAGCAGCAGTTGAAGGGCATCGACGGCCTGCTGTACTTCAAGTCGACCAGCAGTTCCGCCGGCTGGGCCGAGATCAGCGTCACCTTCCGCCAGGGCATCGACCCCGACACCGCGCAGGTGCAGGTGCAGAACAAGGTCAGCCAGGCCGCGAGCCGCCTGCCGCAGGCGGTGCAGCAGCAGGGCGTGACGGTGGCGAAGTCGCAGAACAACTTCCTCCTGATCGTGGCGCTCTACGACCAGACCGACCAGCGCACCGACACCGACATCGCCGACTGGATGGCCAGCAACCTGCGCGATGCGATCAGCCGCGTCGACGGCGTGGGCTCGGTGCAGGCCTTCGGCGCCGCGTATGCGATGCGCATCTGGCTCGATCCGCACCGGCTCGCAAGCTATCAGTTGATGCCCTCGGACGTGACGGCCGCCATCGCCGCGCAGAACACGCAGGTGTCGGTGGGCGAGATCGGCGCGCGGCCCTCGTCGGCGAAGCAGCAGCTCAACGCCACGGTCACCGCGCTCTCGCGGCTGCAGACGCCCGAGCAGTTCCGCGACATCGTGCTCAAGACGCAGGCCGACGGCGCCGTGGTGCGGCTGGGCGACGTGGCGCGCGTGGAAATCGGCAGCGAGTCGTACACCGAAACCACGCGCCTGAACGGCCACCCGGCCGCGGGCTCGGCCGTGATGCTGGCGCCGGGCGCCAACGCGCTCACCACCGCGAACGCGGTGAAGGCACGCATCGCCGAACTCGAAGCCTCGCTGCCGGCGGGCCTGCGCGTGGCCTATGCGGAAGACACGACGCGCTTCGTGAAGATCTCGATCCAGTCGGTCATCAAGACGCTGCTCGAAGCCATCGCGCTGGTGGTGGTCGTGATGTTCCTGTTCCTGCAGAACTGGCGCGCCACGGTGATCCCCGCGATCACCGTGCCGGTGGTGCTGCTCGGCACCTTCGGCGTGCTCGCGGCCTTCGGCTACTCGATCAACGTGCTGACACTGTTCGGCATGGTGCTGGCCATCGGCCTCCTGGTGGACGACGCCATCGTGGTGGTGGAGAACGTCGAGCGCGTGATGCATGAAGAAGGGCTCGATGCGAAGGCCGCCACCATCAAGTCGATGGGCGAGATCACCGGCGCGCTGATCGGCATCGCGGTGGTGGTGTCGGCGGTGTTCCTGCCGATGACCTTCTTCGGCGGCTCGGTGGGCGTGATCTACCGGCAGTTCTCGGTGACGATCATCGCGTCGATGGCGCTGTCGGTGGTGGTGGCCATCGTGCTGATCCCGGCGCTGTGCGCGCGCTTCCTGAAGGCGGGCACGGCGCCGCGCACAAGAGGTTTCCTCGGTGCGTTCAACCGCCGCTTCGATGCGGCGCAGGGGCGCTATGTCGGGCTGCTGGGGCGCATGCTCGGCAAGCCCTGGCGCTTTGCCGCCATCTACCTGGCCATCGTGGCCGGCATGGGCGCGCTTTACCTCAGCCTGCCCGGCGGCTTCCTGCCCGAGGAAGACCAGGGCAGCGTGATGGTGCAGCTGACGCTGCCGGCGGGCGCCACGCACGGCCGCACCGATGCGGTGAACCGTGCCGTGGAAAAGCACTTTCTCGAAACCGAGAAGGACACCACCGACACGATCTTCACGATCTCGGGCTGGAGCTACAGCGGCTCGGGGCAGAACCAGGGCATGGCCTTTGTCTCGCTCAAGGACTGGTCGGAGCGGCGTGGTGCGGACAAGCGCGCACAGGCCATCAGCGAACGCGCCGGCACCGCGCTCTCGGCGCAGCAGCGCGACGCCGAGGTCCATGGCATGGTGCCGCCGCCCATCGAAGGGCTGGGCGAATCCAACGGCTTCGAGTTCTGGCTGCAGGACACCTCCGGCATGGGCGCCACGCGGCTCGTGCAGGCGCGCGAGAAGCTCGTGCGCGACGCAAAGAAAGACACGCGTCTGCAGTCCGTGCGCGCCAACAGCATCGCCAACACGCCGCAACTGCAGGTCGACATCGACCAGCTGAAGGCCTCGGCGCTGCGGCTCTCGCTGGACGATGTGAACAGCACGCTGGGCACGGCCTGGGGCGGCAGCTACGTGAACGACTTCATCGACCGCGGCCGCGTGAAGCGCGTGTACGTGCAGGCCGATGCGCCCTACCGCTCGGCCCCGGAAGACATCCGCCAGTGGTCGGTGCGCGGCGCCACCGGCGCGATGACGCCTTTCTCCGCCTTCGCCACCACGCGCTGGGGCCAGGGCGCTTCACAGCTGGAGCGCTACAACGGCGTGCCGGCCGTGCAGATCCAGGGCGCCGCCGCGCCGGGCATGAGCTCGGGCACGGCCATGACCGCCATCGAGACGGTCGCGAAAAAGCAGAGCGGCACGGGCTACGCATGGAGCGGGCTCTCCTACCAGGAGCGCCTGTCGGGCGGGCAGGCACCGCTGCTGTTCGCGCTGTCGATCCTCGTGGTGTTCCTGTGCCTCGCGGCGCTCTACGAGAGCTGGTCGGTGCCGTTCTCGGTGATGCTGGTCATTCCGCTGGGCGTACTCGGCGCGGTGATCGCAGCGGCGCTGCGCGGGCTGTCGAACGACATCTACTTCCAGGTCGGGCTGCTCGCGACCATGGGGCTGTCGGCCAAGAACGCGATTTTGATCATCGAGTTCGCGGAAGCGGCGCTGCGGCGCGGCGTGCCGCTGCTCGAAGCGGTGGCCGAAGGCGCGCGCCTGCGGCTGCGGCCCATCCTGATGACATCGCTCGCGTTCCTGGCCGGCGTGATTCCGCTGGCGCTCGCCACCGGCGCGGGTTCGGGCAGCCAGACGGCGATCGGCACCGGCGTGTTCGGCGGCGTGCTCGCGGCGACGGCGCTGGGGATCTTCTTCGTGCCGCTGTTCTATCTGCTGGTGAAGCGGGCGGCTGCGCGATGGGGCAGGCCGAAGGCGAAGGCGGTGCCTGTCACCTGATCCACCGCGCGGGCCCGCTCGATCTCAGCGCGGCCGGGCCGCGGCGGCGCCGCGCGACAACCCGGGCAATCGCCACCCGAAAGTCATGCCCGCCGCCGCGATCAGGATCGCCGCCGCGCCGACAAGCTGCGCCGGCGCCAGCCGCTGTCCGAAGGCCACGAAGTCCACGCCGATCGCCACCAGCGGATAGATGAACGACAGCGCGCCGGCCACCGTCGTCGGCAGTTTCTGGATCGCGCCGTACAGCAGGATGAACACGAGCCCGGTGTAGATCACGCCCATCGTGAGATGCACGCCCCAGGTGCCCGCGTCGGTGGGCAGCGCCCGCAGGTGCGCGAACGGCGCGAGCATCACGATGCCCACGCAGACCTGGATCAGCGCGATGAGATGCGGCGCCATGTCGCCGAGCTTCTTCGCGACGATCGCGGCCACCGCGTAGCAGAAGGCGGCGCCCAATGCCATCAGCACGCCAGAGAGATAGGCCGAGCCATCGGCGCCCCCGCCGCCCTTCGCCTGCGCCACCAGCACGACGCCGGCGAAGGCGATGCAGAGCCACGCCACCTTCATCGCCGTCAACCGCTCGGAGAACAGCAGCGCACCGAGCGCGACGAGCATGAAGGGCTGCGTGTTGTAGACCGCGGTGGCAATGGAGATCGATGCGCGCGAGAACGACGCGAAGATCAGCAGCCAGTTGACGACCAACGCCACGCCGCCGAACGCGGCCAGTGCGAAGGTGCGCGGCGTAAGGCCGCGGCGCAGCACGCCCAGTGCGGCGCACGCGACGAAGAGCGTGGCGGCACCGAACACGCAGCGCCAGAACAGCACGTCGACCAGCGGCTGGTTGAAGCGCACCACGAACCAACCGATGGTTCCGGAAATCACCATGGCGGCGCTCATCTCGAGCGCGCCGCGAAGCCTGGTTTGCATGGTGTCGAGCGTGCCAGCTTCCGCGGCGAAAGAGAATGCTTTTAAGAAGGCAAAGACAGCCGATTGCCATCGAAAATTAGGCGCAACCCGCCAACCACGGAGATCGATCCATGCTGGACGACATCGACGAAAACATCCTCGCAGCCCTCGGCACCAACGCACGCATGTCGCTCAAGGACCTCGCCCATCAGGTCGGGCTTTCGTCCCCCAGCGTGGCCGAGCGGCTGCGGCGGCTGGAAGAGCGCGACGTGATCCGCGGCTACACGCTGGCGCTGAATCCGAAGGCGCTCGGCTACCAGTTCCAGGCCATCGTGCGCATCCGCCCGCTGCCGGGCCAGTTACAGGCGGTGCAGAAGCTGATCGAGAACACGCCGGAGTTCTGCGAGTGCGACAAGGTCACGGGGGAAGACTGCTTCATCGCGCGGCTGCTGCTGCAATCGATCGAGCAGCTCGACGGCATCCTCGACCACATCGCGGCGAAGGCCGAGACCAACACCGCGATCGTCAAGGCGCACACCATTGCGAGACGGCTGCCGCCGCTGCGGCCGCCGGAGATTCCCGGCCGCTGAACGCCGCCGCGCCCGCGGCGATGGTCAGGGCGCGAAGCCCGAGCGGCGCACCACCGGCTCCCATTGCTGGCGGTAGGTCTTGAGCATCTGCGCGGTCTCCGCGGCGGTGCTCACGACGGGCGTGATGTAGAGCGCATCGGCTGCCTTCTGCAGGCCCGGGTCCTGCATGACTTCGCGGATGTTCGTCGCCAGCAGTTGCACCTTCGGCTGCGGCATCGTGCTCGGCGCGAAGAAGGTGTTCCAGCCGTCGGCGTCGATCTTCATGCCGGCCTCGCGAAAGGTCGGCACGTTGGGCGCGAAGCTCGCGCGCTTCTTGCCCGACACGGCCAGGATGCGGATCTTGCCGGCCACGTGCTGCGCGTAGAGCGAGTCCGTCGTGTCGATCGCGATCGGCAGTGAGCCGCCGCTCAGGTCGGCCGCGAGCGGCGCCGAGCCGCCGTAGCCCTTGATCTGCGGCTGCACGCTCAGCGCATCGCCCACCATGAGGCCGAAGAAGTGCGGCAGGCTGCCGGTCGCGGGCACGCCGAAGACCGCTTCTTCCGGATGCGCCCAGAGCCGGCCCACCAGGAACATCGCACGGTCGAGCTGCAGCTTGTTGCCCACGGCCAGCGCGAAGTCGTAACTGCTGACCTGGGAGACCGGCACGAAGTCCTTGTCGGGGTCGTAGCCCAGGTCCTTGAACACCAGGGGCGCCACCACCATCACGGCGGGGTTGCCGAGCATCAGCACGTTCTCGCCGGCGGGTGCGCGCTTGATCTGCTTGGCCGCGAGCCGACCGCCTTCGCCGGGGCGGTTCTCGACCGTCACGGGCACGCCGAGCTTCGGGCTCAGGCGCTCCGCGATGAGCCGTGCCATGCGGTCGGTGCTGCCGCCGGGCGCATAGCCGACGACGAGCACGAGCGGGCCGTCGAGGTTCTGCGCTTGAGCGGACGCGACGGCACCGAAACCGGCGAGGACGGCAACGCACCATGCGGTGAGCCTGCGCCGGGAAAAAACAATGGCCACGAGATCTCCTGCTTCCGGCGACAGGCCGGCTTTGTTACTTTGTTTATACGAAGGTAACAAATAGTTGATCTAATCCACCATCGGTTGCCGAGGCGGCGCAACCACAACCCCCTTGTCATTTCCATGCCAGCTTTCCCCGATGCGGCCGCATTGCGCGCTCCCCGTTCCCTGGACGACCTGCTCCTGTATCGGCTGTCGCGTGCGGCGCGCGCCGGCAGCGGCATGGTGACCCGCATGGTCGAGGGCGGCTTCGGCATCACGCGTCGCGAGTGGGGAATGATCGGCACGCTCGCGGAGGTCGGCGAAATCACGCCCTCGGCGCTCGCGCAGCGGCTCGACCTGGACCGCGTGCGCACCTCGCGAGGCCTGCGCAGCCTCACAGAAAAGAAACTGGTCGAGCGCCGCCAGGACACCGAGGACCGCCGCGAAGTGCATGTGCGCCTGAGCCCTTCGGGCCGGCAACTCTTCGGCGAGTTGTTTCCACGCGTCGCAAGCCTCAACAGCGAACTGCTCGACGGCATCGATGCCGCGCACATCGATATCTTTCTTCAGTGCCTGCGCCGGCTCGAAGTGCGCGGCACCGAACTGAGCGCGCAAGGCGTGGTGCCCGAAAAGGCCGACCGCCGCGCGGGCGGCACGCGCCACCACTGGCCCAAGCGCGGCAGCTGAGCAACCTGTTCGACACCAAGGCTCAGCGCGCCTTCATCCCCGGCGCCTCGATGTCATAGGAGATACGCCCTGCCGGCAGATAGAACAGCGCGATGACCGCGCCGCCCTTCGCCTCCGGATAGTGATGGCTCCCCGGCGCGGGCGCGGTCCATCCGCCGTAGCACCATCCATTGGGGCCTGCCAGCGCGGCGCCGTCGTCGAGCGGCACCACCATGTTGAATTCGCCGTACGGGTGTGCGTGGTAGTCGCCGCGAAAGCTCTCTTCGGGATTGCCTTGCGTGTTGCCGGTGCTGTCCATGTAGACCGCGGTGATGCTGAAGTTGAACGTGCGCGCCGACGGGTCGCACAGCCGCGCGCGCCGGTACTTGCGTCCCTGGATCTCGACATTCGCGGCCCAGCCGTCGCGCACGCCGGCCTTCACCAGCGTGGCCAGCTCATCGTAGAGCGGCGAGCCCGGTGGATACGTGGCGTTGAGCCACTGCTCCACCTCGGTGCCCGTGGTCATGTTCTGGATCTCCGCGAGAAACTGGAGGCTGGTTTCGATCAGTTTTTCCTGGTCGGTCATGGGTGGTTTTTCCTTTTTTGCTTCGGGAGTTCTTCTTGCCTGCTTCACTCGTCGGCCCGGAAGCCGGAGGCTGCGACCACCGGCTTCCATCGCTCCCGCTCGGTGGCGATGAGGCGGGTGCAGTCGGCCGGCCCGAGGTAGGCGGCTTCCAGTCCGATCTGCGACAGGCCTGCAATGAGCGTGCTGTCGCGCGAGGCGGTTTGCGTGGCTTCGGCGAGCGCCGCCACGGTTTTCTCCGGTGTGGCGGCGGGTGCATAGACGCCGTAGCTCTCGAGCCCGGTCACGGTGTCGAAGCCCTGCTCCGCGAAGGTCGGCACGTTCTTCAAGAAGCGCGAACGGCGCTCGCTGCTCGAGGCCAGGAGGCGCAGCTTGCCGCTCTCCAGGTACTGGAGAAAGTCGCCCACGAAGCCGATGTAGGCGGGAATCTGTCCGCCAAGCAGGTCCTGCACCGCGGGCGCGGAACCGCGATAGGCCACATGCGTGAGCGGCACGCCCGCCGCCTGCGAGAAGCGGTAGCCCAGGAACTGCGCGAGCGAGCCGGCCGCGGGCGATGCGTAGGTGCGACCGGTCTCCGTTTTCTTGAGCCAGTGCACGTAGTCGGCCAGCGTCTTCACCTCAGGCGGCACGGCCGTGCTCACGGCCAGCACGCATGTTGCGGACGCCAGCAACGCGACGGGCCTGAAATCCTTCGCGGGGTCGTACGCGAGGTTGGCGTAGACGTGCGGGTAGATCGTCATCGCCGAGGTGTGCGTGCACAGCAGCACGCTGCCGTCCGGCTTCTCGCGCTTGAGCTGCGCGTTGGCGATGCGCCCGGCGGCGCCGGGCCGGTTGTCCACGAGGTTCGGCCGGCCCTGCGTGCGCCACGATTCTGTGAGGCGGCGCGCGGTCTGGTCGAGCGTGCCGCCGGGCGGATAGCCGACGATGAGCCGCCCCATCGCTGCATCGGTCTGCGCGATTGCAAGTGCCGGCAACAGCGCCGCGCCCGGCACGAGGCACGCGGCGCGCGCTGCGAAAGTCCGCCGTGAAATGTGATGCACCATGATTGATTGCTCCAGTTGTTTGTCTCGCCCATGTCCCGCCAGGAACGCATGGGCGAACGGTGCCACCGCGCATCGGCCACTGGAAGCGATCAATCTGCAACACGACAATGCAGCGCGTGCAACATGAGGAGAAAAAGATGGCCGCAGTGAATCCGAACCGCATGGACCTCAACCTGCTTCGTGTGTTCGATGCCGTCTTCGAGGACCAGAACCTCCTGCGCGCGGGCAAGCGCCTGCACCTGAGCCAGTCCGCCATCAGCCATGCGCTGGCGCGCCTGCGCGAAGCGCTGCAGGACGAGCTGTTCATCCGTACGGCGCGCGGCATGGAGCCCACCGCGCGTGCACTGGCAATGGCCGCGCCGCTGCGAGAGGCGCTCCGCAGCATCCACGACACGCTCGGCGTGCGCCCCTTCGATCCCGCGACGGCCTCGCGCACCTTCGTGCTGGCCGCGAACGACTACGTGACCTCGGTGCTGCTGGTCGGCCTCAGCCGCCGCGTGGCCTCCATCGCGCCGGCGGTGGACCTCGTCGTGCGCCCGTCCACGCGGCTGGACCTGGCCGAGCAGATCGACGTGGGCCGCATCGACCTGGCCATCGGCATCTTCGCGGAGGTGCCGCCGCGCTTCCAGAGCGGCCCGGTGTGGACGCAGGAGGACGTGCTGGTCATGCGCAAGGGCCATCCGCTGCGCCGGCGCCGGCTGCGCGTCGACGACCTCGCGGAATATCCGCTGGTGACCGTGTCGCTCGGCGGGCAGGAGGAAGGCGCGGTCAGCGGCTACATCGTCGAGCGCGGGCTGGCGCGGCAGTCCGAGATGTTCGACCGGCAGGCGCTGGAAGATGCGCTCGCGGCCATTGGCCAGCGTCCGCGCTACCGCGTCACGGTGCCGCACTCGCTCGCCGTGCCCGAGCTCCTGCTGGAGAGCGACATGCTCTGCATCGTGCCGGCGCCGCTCGCACAGGCCTTCGCAAACCGCGGCGACCTGCACGCCAAGCCACTGCCTTACGAGGTGCCGAACGTGAGCCTGCGCGCCATATGGCACCGGCGGCACGAGCACGATCCGGCCCATGTCTGGCTGAGGGAACAGCTCACGGAACTCGCGGAGTCCACGCATGGCGAGCGGGGGGCGCGTCAGGGCTAACCCACCCAAATCCGATGCCGTGCATACCCATGCTGTGCAAGTTTCAATGGGCAGGCGCGCACCTGCGTGCGAGCATCGCGCCATGATGAAAGCTCCCCCTACGGACGGCGCGGCGCGAGACGTTGTCGACGCGGTCATCCGCTCGCGCGCGGCGGTTCGCGCCTTCCAGCCCACGCCGGTTCCCAAGGCGCTGGTCGTGGAAATCCTCGAGGTTGCGCGCTGCGCGCCGAGCAACTCGAACACGCAACCCTGGTTCGTGCACGTGCTCGAAGGCGATGCCAAGCGCCGGTTCAGCGAGGCGCTGCTGCGCTCGCACGAGCGCGACGATCTGCCCGCGTCGCAGCACTTTCCGCCGGAGCTGCCCACGGCATGCAGATCGCGACAGGCGGACTTCGGCGCGCGCTACTACGCGGCCCTGGGCATCGACCGCGCGGACGCTGCGGCACGCTACCGGCAGACGGCGCAGAACTACCTGTTCTTCGACGCGCCGGTCGGCCTCATCTTCACGATCGATGTGCGGCTGATGCCGCACAGCTGGGCCGACTTCGGCATGTTCCTGCAGACCTTCATGCTCGCGGCAAGAGCGCGCGGGCTCGACACCTGTCCGCAGGTGTCGTTCGTGCGGCACGAGCCGGTCATCCGCGAATGCCTGCAATTGCCCGCGGACCAGGCGGTGGTGTGCGGCATGTCGCTGGGCTACGCGCAGACCGATGCAGCGCTGCACCGCCTCGCGATGCCGAGGGAGCCGGTGGAAGCGTTCACCGTCTTCCACGGCTTCGAGAGCGGGACAGCCGAGGCCTGAATCCAGACTGAAAACGCGTGGAATTCGGGTAGGCGCCTTCGGACGGACAATCGGAGGAGCCCCACCCGAAATCAAATCCACGACCATGCCCCGCCTCGACGACCCCCTCCACGACGCTGAAATCGGCTCCCGCGACAGCACGCTCGACACCACCCGCATCGACGACGTGCGCATCGGCGCCGTTCGCCCGCTCATGACCCCCGCGCTGCTGCAGGAGCGCGTGCCCGTGCGCGACAACACGCTGGCGCTGGTCGAGAGCAGCCGCGCGGCGATTGCCGACGTGCTGCACGGCCGCGACGACCGGCTGGTGGTCGTGGTCGGCCCCTGCTCCATCCATGACCACGACCAGGCCATCGAGTACGCGCAGCGCCTGAAGAAGGTCGCCGACTCGCTGCAAGACGACCTCTTGATCGTGATGCGCGCCTACTTCGAGAAGCCGCGCACCACCGTCGGCTGGAAGGGCTATATCAACGACCCGCACCTGGACGGCAGTTTCGCCATCAACGAAGGGCTGGAGCGCGCGCGGCGCCTGCTGCTCGAATTGACCACGCTGGGCCTGCCGACCGGCACCGAGTTCCTCGACCTCCTGAGCCCGCAGTTCATCGCCGACCTGATCGCCTGGGGCGCCATCGGCGCGCGCACCACCGAGAGCCAGAGCCATCGGCAACTGGCCTCGGGCCTGAGCTGCCCGGTCGGCTTCAAGAACGGCACGGACGGCAGCGTCAAGGTGGCGGCCGATGCCATCCTCGCGGCCCGCGCGCCGCATGCCTTCATGGGCATGACCAAGATGGGCATGGCCGCGATCTTCGAGACGCGCGGCAACGACGACTGCCACGTCATCCTGCGCGGCGGCAAGGCGCCCAACTATTCGGCCGCGGACGTGGAGTCCAGCTGCCAGGCGCTGCTGGCGAACGGCCTGCGGCCGCAGGTGATGATCGATGTCTCGCACGGCAACAGCAGCAAGCAGCACCAGCGCCAGATCGTGGTCGCCGAAGACGTGGCGGCGCAGATCGCGGGCGGCGAGCATCGCATCACGGGCCTCATGATCGAAAGCCATCTCGAGGAAGGCCGGCAGGACCTGAAGCCCGGCGTCGCGCTCAAGCACGGCGTCTCGATCACCGATGCCTGCATCGGCTTTGCGCAGACGGTGCCGGTGCTCGAGGGGCTGGCTTCGGCGGTCAAGGCGCGGCGCAAGCTCTCGAAGGCTTGAGACTGAAGGCCTGAATGGAAGACCTTGTCCGCGGCATCCGTGTGATGTGGGCCAACGAGAGCCTGCGGCCATTGCTGCTGGGTGCCATCGCGACGGCCATGGTGATCGGCGTCCTGGTGGCCGCCATGCGTGTGTGGGCACATCGCAGAGGCCTGGACGACGCGATCGGAAACCGGGTGCATCCCGCTGTACGTTTTGCGATATCGCTGCTTCTGGGACTGGGGTGCGCCGCGGTACTGGTACGCGGCGATGTGGCGTGGCCGATTCCCGTGGCGGGAATCGCGCTCTCCTTCTGCTTCATGGCGTATTTCGGCAACCGGGTCTGGCGCGGCCGCCCGGAGTAGAGGCGTCCGCGCCGGGCGTCAGACTGGCGCGTAGCTCCCCGTGCCACCGGGCCAGGTCGTCAGCACGTCGTATCCCTCGGGCGTCACCGCCACCATGTGCTCCCACTGGGCGGACAGAGACCTGTCCTTCGTCACGACGGTCCACCCGTCTGGCAATTGCCTGACGTCACGTTGGCCCGCGTTGAGCATCGGTTCGATGGTGAAGACCATGCCCGGCTCCAGCCTGACCCCTTCTCCGCGCCGTCCGTAGTGCAGCACCTGCAGGTCCTCGTGATAGACCCGGCCGATGCCGTGGCCGCAGTATTCGCGCACCACGCTGAAATGCTCCCGCTGCGCGACCGACTGGATGGCATGGCCCACATCGCCCAGCGTCGCGCCAGGCTTGACCGCGCGGATGCCGGCCAACATGGCTTCGTAGGTCGTCTCCACCAGGCGCCGGGCCAGCACGCTGGGGGCACCGACGAAGTACATGCGGCTGGTGTCGCCGAACCAGCCATCCTTGATGACCGCGACATCGATGTTGACGATGTCGCCCTTCTGCAGAATCTTGTCGGGCGAAGGAATGCCGTGACAAACCACCTGATTGACCGAAGTGAGGATGGTCTTCGGATACCCCAGATACCCCACGTTGGCCGGTATGGCGCCCTGCACATTCACGATGTGGTCGTGGCAGATGCGGTCGAGCGCTTCCGTGCTCACGCCCGGCACGACTTGGGGCTCGATCATGGCGAGCACTTCCGCGGCCAACTGGGCGGCCCGCCGCGACATCTCGATGTCCTCGGCGGACTTGATGACGATGTCGCGCGCCATCAGCGTTTTCCGTTCACAGCCGCAGGTGAGCGAGGCTTGCCGGCTTGGGCCGTGACGGCCGAGGCGATGTCCAGCCCTCCCGCGAGTTCAGCCTGTATCAGCAGTTGGCAGACTTCCCGGTAGTCCAGCTCTGGGTGCATTTCGGTCAGCATGCCGACGCGCATCCAGTGCTCGGCCTGCGAATTGATGGACCGGCTGAGGGCATTGCCGGCCACACGCAGGTTCTCGTGCATCAGGTCTGAAATTTTTACGATGCCCATCGGCGATCTCTATATGAAGTATGCGTGAAGTATATACGTTTCGTATATACAGGCACGGTCCAGACGGTGGCGCGCGCGCCGACGCGGCCGCAGCATCTTCACGAAGCCCCGCTCGCGGCGCCGGACGACACGCGCCGGACACCACCACGGGCATCTTCAGCGCAAGGAGCAACCTCATTCATGGATCGCCTGTTCGCCTTGTTCGCCAACAAGACCGCGCATATCGCGGGCAGCCCGCTCACCTTCCTGGTGTGCGTGGCCGTGGTCGTTGCCTGGGCGGTGGCCGGGCCGTTCTTCGGCTTCTCTGAAACCTGGCAGCTGGTCATCAACACCGGCACCACCATCGTGACCTTTCTCATGGTGTTCCTGATCCAGAACACGCAGAACCGCGACGGCGTGGCGCTGCAGACGAAGCTCGACGAACTGATCCGGTCGTCCAACGCGCAGGACGAATTCATGGGCATCGAGAAGCTCACCGACCGCGAGCTGATCGCGCTCCACGAGAAATGCGAAGCCGCGGCGAAAAAGAGCGAGGCCACGCTGGAGCGCACCCGTGCCGAACGCCACCGGCGTGGTCACGACAAGAAAGCCGCGACCAAGGTCTGACCGCGCGCATCGAAGCCGATTTGGCCTACGGCGCTGGACTGGCGAAGGCGCTGGGTTTCTGTGTCCCCGCACGAAATTCACCCGGCGTCATGCCCTTGATGCGACGGAAGTGCCGGTTGAAGTTCGAGATGTTGTTGAAGCCCACCTCATAGCAGATGCTGCTCACCTGCTGGCGCGTGGAGGCCAGCAGGCGGCAGGCGCGCGCCACACGCAGGCCGATCACGAAGTCGGTGAAGGTCTGGCCCGTGGCGCGGCGGAAGCTGCGCGAGAAGGCGTTCTCGCGCATGCCCACGATCGCGCCGACCTCGGCGAGCGAGAGTTCGTCCACGTAGTTGTCGCGGATGTGGTCGAGCGCCTTGTGGATGCGCGTTGCAGCCATGTGCTCGCCCAGCGAATCGTCGGTGAACGCAGCATCGGCCAGCAGCCGGTACTCGGACCATTGCGAGAGCTCGTTGAGCAGCACGGTGAATTCCGCGAAGCGCGCGAGGCCTTGCAGCATCTCGATGCGCCGCAGCCGCGAGACGATGCCTTCGTTCAGTCCCACGAACTGCACGCCCTGGCGCGCGCGCGCCAGGAGCGGCGCCGCGTCGCGCAGTTCGGGAAACAGTTCCATGCCGCGGCGCAACGGCTCGTCGCCGAAGCGCAGCACCAGGCTGCCGGCATTGCCCGCGCCATGCAGCGGGCGGTGCTCGAACACGAGGCTGTGCGGCAGCCGCGGGCCCAGCAGCACCACGGTGCCAGGCGCGAAGCGATGGGTTTCCTCGTCGATGCCGCTGCCCACGCGCAGGCGCGCCGGCGCAGCCCCGATCAGGTGCAACTCGTGCTCGTGCAGGCAGTTCGTTTCGTTGCCGCGCACCGAGGCCGCAGGAGAGGTTTCGCAGTGGATGGTGACCCGGGTGTCCTCCGGTGCAGGCACCGCGGGCTCGGATGCCGTGCCGCGCCGCGCATCGAGTGGGCGGGGACGCGCGTTGGTGTACGAGCGCACTGCGGCCGCATGCGTTCGGGAGGCGGAGGCCGGCGGGATCGTGTTCAGCAAGACCAAATCTCCAACGGACGACAACGATGAACGGTGGGCGGTGGGCGTCAGCTCTTGCGAGCCGGCGGCGGCATGGCCGTCTGCTGCTGGAACGCGGCCAGCAACCGGTATTCCTCGCCGAGCTTGCGCGGCAGCGACAGGTACACCGGCAGCAGCTGCCGGTAGAGCGCGGCGTTCTTCGCATTGGGCGTGTGACGGTGCGTGGCGCCGACCATGCCCGCGACCACGTCGAGCGAATCGACATGGCCCAGCGCATAGAGCCCGAGCACCGCGGCGCCCAGGCACGAGCTCTCGAAGCTCTCGGGCACCACCACCTCGCGGTCGAACACGTCGGCCATCATCTGGCGCCACATGCCCGAGCGCGCGAAGCCGCCCGTGGCCTTGATGTGCGCGCTGCGCCCGGCAATCGATTCCACCGCCGGCAGGATGCTGTAGAGGTTGAAGATCACGCCCTCGAGCACCGCGCGGATCATGTGTTCCTTGCGGTGGTGGATGCCGAGGCCGAAGAAGGAGCCGCGCAGGTCGGCGTTCCAGTACGGCGCGCGCTCGCCGGTGAGAAAGGGGTGAAACACCAGCCCTTCGGAGCCGGCCGACACGCGCTCGGCGATGCGCGTGAGCACCTCATAGGTGTCGATGCCCAGGCGCTTGGCGGTCTCGGCCTCGGCCGAGGCGAACTCGTCGCGCACCCAGCGCAGGATGATGCCGCCGTTGTTCACCGGTCCGCCCACCACCCAGCGCCGCTCGGCGAGCGCATAGCAGAAGGTGCGGCCCTCGGGGTCGGTCATCGGGTGGTCGACCACGGTGCGCATCGCGCCGCTGGTGCCGATGGTCACGGCCACCTCGCCGGGCGCCACCGCGTTCACGCCGAGGTTGGAGAGCACGCCGTCGTTGGCGCCGATGACGAAGGGCGTGTCGGTTGCCAGGCCCAACTGCGCCGCGACATCGGCCGCAAGGCCCTCGATGTGCCAGGTGGTCGGCACCGGGCGCGACAACTGGTCGGCGCGCACGCCGGCCAGCGCGAGCGCGCCTTCGTCCCAGTCGAGCCGCTTGATGTTGAAGAGCCCCGTGGCCGAGGCGATCGAATGGTCGACCTGCCACTGGCCGAAGAGCCGGAAGAACACGTATTCCTTGATGCCGACGAAGCGCGCCGCACTCGTGAAGAGTTCGGCTCGCTCGTGGCGCAGCCACACCAGCTTGACCAGCGGCGACATCGGGTGGATCGGCGTGCCGGTGCGGCGGTAGATCGCCAGCCCGTCCCATTCGTCGCGGATGCGCTCGGCCCAACGCGCAGCGCGTTGGTCGGCCCAGGTGATGCTGGCGGTCAGCGGCGCGCCCGCACCGTCGACCAGGATCAGGCTGTGCATGGCCGCGCTGAAGGACACGGCGAGCACGTCGGCGGGCGCGGCCTTGCTCTCCTGCACGCAGCCCGCGATGGCCGCGAGCACCGCCTGGAAGATCTGCTCGGGATCCTGCTCGGCGGCGCCGGCTTCGGGCTGCAGCAGCGGGTAGTCGACCGCGTGGTGGGCCAGCACACGCCCAGCGGGCGTGAAGGCCACCGCCTTGGTGCTGGTGGTTCCGATGTCGACGCCGATGACGGTGCGGCCCATGGCTTGTCTCCTTAAGTGATCACATTCAGGCGAACACGATCAGACGAACATGCTCAGCAGCATGATGAACGCGAGGGCCACGACCGAGATCAGCGTTTCCATCACCGTCCAGGTCTTGAAGGTCTCGGCCACCGTCATGTTGAAGTATTGCTTGACCAGCCAGAAGCCCGCGTCGTTGACGTGCGACAGGATCAGCGACCCCGCGCCCGTGGCCAGCACCAGCAGCTCGAGGTTCACGCCCGGCACCAGGGTGGCGAGCGGCGCGACGATGCCCGCACCGGTGATGGTGGCGACCGTGGCCGAGCCCGTGGCGATGCGGATCAGCCCCGCCACCAGCCAGGCCAGGAGGATCGGCGAGACCTGCGCATTCAGCGCCATGTGCCCGATCGCGTTGCCCACGCCGCTGGTCACCAGCATCTGCTTGAAGCCGCCGCCCGCGCCGATGATCAGCACGATGGCCGCGGTCGGCGCGAGGCTGTCGTCCACGAACTTCATGATCTGCTTGCTGGTGAACCCGCGCGCAAAGCCGAAGGTGTAGAGCGAGAGCAAGAGCGCCGCCAGCAGCGCAGTGATCGGGTGGCCGATGAAGTCCAGCCACAGGCGCACGACGTTCTTCTCGTCGAGCGCCACGTCGGCAAAGGTCTTCAAGAGCATCAGCGCGACCGGCAGCAGGATCGTGACCAGCGTGATACCGAAGCCCGGCAGCTCGCGCGCCTCGGGTTCGCGCGCCAGTTGTTCCATGAGTTCGGGCGAGGCTTCGCCCGGCACGTACTTGGAGATGTACTTGCCGAAGATCGGGCCCGCGATCATCGCGGTGGGCAGGCCGACGAGCAGGCCGTAGAAGATGGTCTTGCCGATGTCGGCGCCGAACACGCCGATGGCCAGCAGCGGCCCCGGATGCGGCGGCACCAGGCCGTGCACCACCGACAAGCCCGCCAAGAGCGGAATGCCGATGCGGATCAGCGACACGCCGGTGCGCCGCGCCACGATGAATACCAGCGGAATCAGGAGCACGAAGCCGATCTCGAAGAAGAGCGGAATGCCCACCAGGAAGGCCGCGAACATCATGGCCCAGTGCACGCGCTCCTTGCCGAAGGCGTCGATCAGCGTGCGCGCGATGCGGTCTGCGCCGCCCGACTCGGCCATCATCTTGCCGAGCATGGTGCCCAGGCCGAGCACGATGCCCACGAAGCCGAGCACGCCGCCGAAGCCGTCCTGGAAGGACTTCATCACCAGTTCCACCGGCATGCCCGAGGTGAGGCCGAGGAAACCCGCGGCCAGCGTCAGCGCGATGAAAGGGTGCACGCGCCAGCGCGTGATCAGAAGGATCAGCCCGAGGATCGCCACCAGGGCGTCGACGAGCAGGAAAACCTCTTTGCTCATTCCGAACATGTGTGTGTCTCCTGAAACCGGCTGCCGCAACAGGGGCCGCCGTCGAGTGGGACAGCGCTATCCTGCGCGGTCCAAAAAAACAGCACTCTGGGCACGCTCGGGTTTGTCCCGAATCGGCGCAGGGCTGGACAGCGCTATCCTAGGACAGCGCTGTCCAATTCAATCTTGGTAATAACCCCTAGAAATCGACCATGGCCGACGCCTCCGACCGACCCCGCCCCCGTTCCTCCAGCCAGGTGACGCTCGACGACGTGGCCCGCGCCTGCGGCGTGAGCCCGATCACGGTGTCGCGCGCCTTGCGCGGCGCGCGCAATGTGGCGCCCGAGCTTCAGGCCCGCGTGCAGGCGGCGGTCGACCAGCTCGGCTACGTGCCCAACGTTGCGGCCCGCGCGCTGGCTTCGGCGCGCAGCTCGCATGTGGCGGTGCTGATTCCGTCGCTGACCAACCAGCTTTTCGTGGAACTGCTGGAGGCGGTGCAGGACGCGCTCTCGCCGCACGGTTTCCAGTCGCTCATCGGCGTGACCCACTACGACCCCGCGCAGGAAGAAGCGCTGCTGCGCAGCTATCTCTCGCAGCGGCCGGCAGGCGTGCTGCTGACCGGCTTCGACCGCAGCGATGCGGCCTTGCGGATGCTCGAGCGCAGCAATACGCCCTGCGTGCACCTGATGGAAAACTCGGACGCGCCCGGCGTCTACAGCGTCGGCTTCTCGCAGCGGGACGCGGGCCGCACGATCGTCGAGCACCTGCTGCAGCGCGGCCGCCGGCGCATCGCCTATGCCGCCGGCCAGCTCGATCCGCGCGTGATGATGCGGCTGGAGGGCTATCGCGAGGCATTGCGCGCGGCCGGCTGCCACGACCCGGCGCTCGAACTGCTGGCGCCCGGCCCGACCTCCATTGCGCTGGGCGGCCGGCAGTTCGAGGACCTGCTCGCGCGCCACCCCGACGTGGACGCCATCTTCTATTGCAACGACGACCTCGCCCAGGGCGCGCTGCTCGCCGCGCTGCGCACCGGCGTTCCGGTGCCGCAGCGCGTGGCCATTGCGGGCTTCAACGACCTGGGCGGCAGCGACCAGATGCTGCCGCCGCTGACCACCGTGCGCACCCCGCGCCGCGAGATCGGCCGGCGCGCAGCCACCATGCTGCTGGCGCTGATGCGCGCGGCGCCGGTGCCCGAGCGCACCGTCGACCTGGGCTTCGACCTGGTGGTGCGACGCAGCAGCTGAGGCGAAGGGCGACGCACCGCCGCCTCAGCGCGTTTTTTCCATCAACGTGTTCGACGGCAGCGTCTCGTCCAGCAGCTTGCGCGCCGTCTCCACGCCCGCGACCGGCAGCAGCTTGGGGTCGAGCAGGCCCACCTGCACCAGCACGCTCGCCTGGTCCCAGTAGATGTGCTCGTGGTAGAGCTTGTCGCCACGGAACTTGATGACCGCAAGCAGCGGAATTTCCACGCGCTTGCCGGTCGGCGCCACGCCCGGAAGCATCCACGGGATTTCGGTCGTGTGCGTGAAGCAGAACAGCATCTCGTCGACGACCTGCGAGGCGCCCACGGTGCGGGAGATCGGCACCAGCGAGGTGTCGGGCGGATTGCTGTTGACGAAGTGGTTCGTATAGAAAGCGTGCAGCGCCTTGTAGCCCACGCCGCCGGTCATGGTCGGGATGTGGTTCACATAGGGCTCGGCCACCATCGTGCCCATCGTGTCGTCGACGTTGCGCGTGCCGAACTCGTATTCGCAGTGCTTGTCCCAGAGCGCCGACAGGTCGTAGTCGGGGCCGATCGCCCCCTTCAGCGCCGCGATGCTGCGTTCGTGCGCCATCAGCGCCGAAGGCTTGTGGAAGTGCTCGCCACCGTTGCGCGCGAAGGCGTGGTCCATGCCCGGGTAGACGTAGAGCGACACACCCGGCCGGCCCGACAGCGTCTGCACGATGCGGTCGCGCGCCTCGGGCGGGCAGAACTTGTCGAGCTCGGCGATGTGCAGCGTGAGCGGGCGCTTGATGTTGTCGGCTTCGCCGAGCGCTGCATCGATGCCCACGCCGTAGTAGCCGAGGGCCACATCGGCATCGGTGCGGCAGGCGGACAGGTACGCAAGCTTGCCGCCAAGGCAGAAGCCGAGCACGCCGACCTTCTTCTCTTGCACCTCGGGCCGCTGGCGTAGCGCGGTGATCGCGGCCCGCATGTCTTCCATGCCCTTGGCCTCGTCGAAGCCGCCGTAGAGCGCGAAGGCGCGCTGCCAGTCGGCCTCGCTGTAGCCGAGTTCGACATCGGGCTCCTGCCGCCAGAAGAGGTCGGGCACCAGCACGACGTAGCCTTCCTCCGCGTAGTAGTCGGCCACCTCGCGCATCGTGTGGTTGATGCCGAAGATCTCCTGCGCGATCACGAGGCCCGGACCGCTGCCCGCTTTGGGCAATGCGAGATAGCCGTTGAAACTGCCGCTGCCGTCGGTGGCCTGGATGCGGATTTTTTGCTGCATGTGAACTGCTCCGTGGGTGAGGTGGGATGGTGGTGCGGGTGGCCTGCTCACTGCATGCATTCGGGGTGTCGCGTCGTGACTTGGTAGTAGCCCGAATGAAAGACCAGCGGCTCGCCGTCGAAGCGATCGTAGCGCTCGACCTCGCCGATGAAGATGAGATGGTCGCCGCCGTCGTACTGCTTCACGTTGCGGCAGGTGAAGCGCGCGATGACGCCGTTGAGCAGCGGCACGCCGGCGGTGCCCTCGCAGCAGTCCACGCCGCCGAACTTGTCCGCCTGCGGCGTCGAGAACTGCCGCGACAGGTGATGCTGGTTCGCCGCCAGCACATTGATCGCGAAGTGGCTGGCGCCGGTGAAGTCGGCCACGCTCGGCGCCTGCCGCGCGAGGCTCCACAGCACCAGCGGCGGATCGAGCGAGACTGAAGAGAACGAATTGGCGGTCATGCCCACGCGACGGCCGTCGATGGCGCGGGTGGTGATGACGGTCACGCCGGTGCTGAACTGACCGAGCGCCTTGCGAAAGTCTCGTCGGTCGAAGCGATCCACTGCCGCTTCGCGCGCGCGGGTTTCGAGAAAGCGATCAGCCTCGGCGGCGTCGAACCACCAGGGCGCGAAGGCACGCGGGTCGTCGAAGCCGTTGACGATGGTGCTCGCGATCGCGGGCATGTGGGTCGCGCTCTGCAGCAGCTTCAACAAGTGCGGCTTCGGCGGTGCGAGCAGGCTGTTCGTCCAGTCGGTGGCCCATCGCGCATAACCCTCCCAGTAGCGGTCGAAGGTCTCCTGCATCCATGCGGCATCGAACGGCGCGTCGCCGTGTTCGAGGATGCGCTTCAGATAGATGTCGGCGCACTTGGCCGCGTTGTTGGCGCCCTGCCCCGTGATCGGGTCGTTGAGCACCACTGCATCGGCCAGGCCCAGCACCTGGCGGCCCGAGGGCAACGTCGCGACGGGCTTGCGCACCGTCGGCGTGTAGCGGCCGATGAGGATGCCGTTGTCGTCGGTCAGTTCGATGTGCGTGCAGCGCTCGGCCTCCCACGGCAGGAAGGTTTCGAGAATCCACTTGCTGCGCGCGAGATGTTCTTGCGGCGTCTTCACATCCGCCCAGCAATCCATCGGACCGCCGGGCACGCCTTCGAACACCATGATCTCGCACGGCCCCGACGTGGTCAGCGCCGGGAACACGAAGTACTCGCCCACGCCCGGAATCAGGTTGAAGCACACGCGCGCATACGGCTCGGCCGGCTTCATGCCCTTCACATAGGTGAGCGCCAGCGCGCGCTGCGGCTGGTCGCACGGGGAGCGCGCCTCGTCGCGCTCGAACAGTTTCGAGATCTCGCCCTTGCCGCTCGCCACGACCACGAGGTCGTGCGTCTGCGCGCAGGTCTCCAGGTCGTCGAGGCCCACGTCCTTCAGCACCAGCTGGCCGCCGCGTTTCTCGAACTCGGCCATCCACGCGGGAATCTTCAGCCGCTGGTCGACCGACTGCGCCGGCCCGTCGAGCCGCGCGCGCCATTCGATCGCCTGGCCGCCTTCGGGGTTGCGTACCGCGATGCCGATGCCTTCGATGGCGGGGCAGTCGTCCGCCCACCCGTCCAGGTCGAGTTCGCGCTCGGTCTGCAGCGCGGTCTCGAACATGCACTGGCTGGACATCACCGGCCCTTCGAGGATCTCCCGCGCCGAGCGGTTCGAAAAAACCGTCACCTCATGCCCCGCGCGCTGCAGGCCGAGCGCGAGCTGCATGCCGGACTGTCCGGCGCCGACGATGGCCACGCGTCGCTTCATGGGTTCGCTCCGGGCTATGCGACAGCCGCGCAGGTGGCGATGTAGCGCTCCGATTCCGCGGCGTCCGCGAACCACGGGAAGAAGGTGCGCGGATCGTCGAAGCCGTTGGCAAAGGCGCTTGCCAGCGGCGGTACCGCGCCGGCGCTCCCGAGCAGGTTGAGCACATGAGGCGGCGGCGGTGCGAGCAGCATGTTGGTCCACTGCGTGACCCACTGCGCGTAGCCGAACCAGTAGCGGTCGAAGGTCTGCTGCATCCAGGCCGCATCGGCCGCGCCGTCGCCGCGCGCGAGGATGCTCTTCAGGTACGTGTCGGCGCACTTGGCCGCGTTGTTGGAGCCCTGCCCCGTGATCGGATCGTTGAGCACCACCACATCGGCCAGGCCCAGCACTTGGCGGCCCGAGGGCAACGTCGCGACGGGCTTGCGCACCGTCGGCGCGAAGCGGCCCGCGAGGATGCCGTTGTCGTCCGTCAGCTCGATGTCCTTGCAGCGCTCGGCCTCCCACGGCGTGAAGGTGTCGAGGATCCACTTGCTGCGCGCCAGATGCTCATCCGGCGTCTTGACCTCGGCCCAGCAATCCATCGGGCCACCGGGCACGCCTTCGAACACCATGATCTCGCACGGCCCCGACGTGGTCAGCGCCGGGAACACGAAGTACTCGCCAACGCCCGGAATCAGGTTGAAGCACACCGCCGAGAACGGCTCGCGCGGCGCCATGCCCTTGACATAGGTGAGCGCCAATGCGCGCTGCGGCTTGTCGTAGGGCGACTTGTGCGCGTCGCGCTCGAAGAGCTTCGATATCTCGCCCTTGCCGCTCGCCACCAGCGTGAGGTCATGGCTCTGCGTGCAGGCTTCGAGCTCGTCGATGCCCGCGTCCTTGAAGACGAGCTCGCCGCCCTTCTTCTGGAACTCGTCCATCCACGCGGGGATCTTCACGCGCTGGTCGACCGACTGCGCGCTCGCATTCAGCCGCGCGGCCCAGTCGATGACCTTGGCGCCCTTCTGCTCGGGATGCGGCACGGCCAGGCCGATGCCGTCCACCGTGGGGCAATCGCTCGCCCAATGGTCCAGGCCCAGGTCTCGCTCGATCTGCAGCGAGGTGTCGAACATGCACTGGCTCGACATCACCTTGCCGCGGCGGATGTCCTCCCCCGTGCGATTGCTGAACATGGTGACCTCGTAGCCTGCCGAGAGCAGGCCGAGACCCAGTTGCAGGCCCGACTGGCCCGCGCCGACGATGGCGATTCGCTTCATTTCATTTGCTCCTTGATTGCTCCGTTCGGAGCGGGTCAGTCCATCAACAGGGGAATGGCGGGCACGGCCTGCTCGGGGCCCATGGCGGCGTAGCCGCCGTCCACCGCGTAGTCGGCGCCGGTCACGAAGCTCGCGTGGTCGGAGCACAGGAACAGCACCACCTGCGCGACCTCGTCCGGATCGCCCACGCGCCCGAGCAGATGGAAGGGCGCGGCCACGCGGTCGGTCTTGGCGCGGTCGTTGCCGCTCAGGCGCTCCATCACGGCCGACCAGGTCCAGCCCGGCGACACGCTGTTCACCCGGATGTTGTCCTGCGCGAGGTCCATCGCCATGTTGCGGGTGAGCTGCGCCATCGCGGCCTTGCTCACCGGGTAGAGCCAGCGCCCCGTCTGCGCCACGCGCGACGAGATGCTCGTGAAGTTGACCACCGCCCCGCCTCCGGCCGCCACCATGTGCGGATGCGCGGCCTGCAGCATCGCCACCGCGCTCGCCACGTTCACGTTGAACGAAGTGAGCCAGTCGGCGCGCGGCGACTTGAAGCCGTCGTCCACGTACGAGCAGGCGAGGTTGACGAGAAAGTGCACCCCGCCGTGGTGCTCGGCCGCCTGGGCCACACAGGCGTGCACCTGCGCGTCGTCGGTGATGTCGGTGCGGACGAACCGCACGCCGGCGCCGAGCGAATCGGCGAGTGCCTGGCCGTTGTCGGCGTCGATGTCGGCAACGACGACCTTCACGCCGGCCGCGTGCAGCGCGCGCACCACGCCCACGCCTATCAATGTGGCGCCGCCGGTGACGATGGCGCTCTTGCCTGCGAGTCCCTTGAACATGACGCTTGCTCTCCTCGGTGGGTCGATCGGGCAGACCCTGTGGGCCTGTGTGTGTGGAGCGAACGTTACGAGGGGGCGGGCCTTGGGAGCGTCCCGCAAACGCAGGCGATGTCCCTGGCGCGCAGGTTTTTCCGAGGGGAGGCCCGAATTGTGGGCGGGGATGGTTTTTGCTACGGTGCCTTCGCCCCATGGAAACCCTCACCACCCCCTCGTTGCCGCTGCAGCGCTACCGGCTGTTCGAGAGCCACGACATGGATGAGGCACGCGAAAGCGTCGCCCGCGTGTTCTGTCCGCACGGGCTGGTGATGCTCAAGCCGCGCACCGAGTTGGACGCCTGCCATCACAGCGCGCGGCTGCACCGGGACGTGAGCCTCAATTACGTGCAGTACGGGCCCGGCGTGCAGATCGATCCCGGGTACCTGCAGGAATTTTTCCTGCTGCAGATTCCGCTGCGCGGCGGCGCCGAGATCCGCTGCGGCGCGCAACAGGTGGACGCCACGCCGCGGCTCGCGTCGCTGCCCTCGCCCACCGAACCGCTCTCGATGCGCTGGGCCGACGACAGCCCCCACCTGATCGTGCAGCTCGCGCGCTCCGCGCTGCTCTCGCGGCTCGAATCGCTGCTGCAGGCGCCCGTCGGGCAGGCGCTGGTGTTCGACCTCGGCGTGCCGCTGGACAACCCTGTGCTGGCGCCGCTGGTGCATTTCATCGACTACCTGCGGCTGACGCTCGATGCGGGGAATGCGCTGCAGGCTGGCAGCCCGCTGGCCGAGCATGCCGAGGCTTATTTGATGTCCAGCCTGTTGATGTCGGCGGGGCACAACTACTCGCGCGCCCTCGCTGGCGATGCGCAGCGGCGATTGCTGCCGCGCGTGGTGCGCAGGGCCCAGGAATACATGGCCGCGCATGCACAGGAGCCGCTGTCGCTGGCCGATGTGTGCCGGGAAGTCGGGTGCAGCGCGCGTGCGTTGCAACTGGCGTTTCGCCAGCATGCGGGGCAGGGGCCGATGGAGTTCCTTCGGGAGATGCGGCTGGACAGGGTGCGGGCCGAACTGCGGTCGTCGGCCGGCGTCGCCGGAACCGGCGTGCGCGAGGTGGCGCAGAAATACGGTTTCCTTCACCTGGGGCACTTCGCGGCGCAGTACCGCGCGCGCTTCGGGGAGCGGCCGTCCGAGACGCGGGGACCGCGCGGCGCCTGATGCGCCCGCCGCTGCGCACAGGCGGACGGGCACACCGGGTGCCGAAACTCAGGAGCCCGGCATGTGGGGCGGATGCAGTTCCACCGCCTTGGCCGCCTTCTTGCGCATCCGGATGTTGAGCAGCTCCACGCCCACCGAGAAAGCCATCGCGAAGTACACGTAGCCCTTGGGCACATGGTGGTCGAAGCCCTCCGCGACCAGCACGACACCCACGACCACGAGGAAGGCCAGCGCCAGCATCTTGATGGTGGGATGGGCAGAGACAAAACGCCCGATGGGCGTCGCGAACACCATCATCAGCAGCACCGAAACGACCACCGCGGCGATCATGATGCGCACGTCGTCCACCATGCCGACCGCGGTGATGATCGAGTCCAGCGAGAACACGAGATCGATCACGATGATCTGCAGCATGACGGAGGTGAAGGTCGCCTTGGCCACGCTCGCCTTCTGTTCGTGCGCACCCTCCAGGGACTGATGGACCTCGGTCGTGCTCTTCCAGATGAGGAACAGCCCGCCCAGGATCAGGATGAGGTCCCGTCCCGAGATCTCCTGGCTGAACACCGAGAACAGCGGCGCGACCAGCCCGACGATCCAGGCCAGCACCAGCAGCAGCCCGATGCGCATGAACATGGCCATGAAGAGCCCCAGCCGGCGCGCGAACTCGCGCTTGTCGGGCGGCAGCTTGTCGACCAGGATGGAGATGAAGATGATGTTGTCGATGCCCAGCACGAGCTCGAGCGCCGTCAGGGTGGCAAAGGCGATCCAGACTTGCGGGTCCGTCAGGAGTTCAAGCATCGGGGTTCTTTCAAACGGCCCCACCGGAGGGTGAGGCTGCGCGGATTCTCACCTGCGAGGGCGCATGCGGCAACGAGGAAGGCCGCAGGTTTTTCGGGGTACTGCCATCAATGAACGAAGTGCCCCCCGGCGCCGATCATCGTCATCTCGACGAAGCGCGAGGCGCTGTGGTCGTCCGGGGTGAAGGACACGAAGAACCCGCCCGCATCCCACTTGTTCATCGTTTCCAGGGCGGCCAGCAGCCTCGCGCGCGTGAGATCGTGGCCCGTGCGGCGCAGCCCTTCGACCAGGGTCTTCGCGGCAAGGAATCCTTCCATCGATCCGAAGCTCATCTGCGGCACGCCGGCCTTCTGCATGGCCATCGCATATTCGTTCTGCAGCACGGACGACCGGCCCCATGGAAAGGGAACGACTTCGGAAACCATCACGCCCGTGCCCAGGTTGCCCAGCTCGTCGGCCAATGCCTTGCCGCCGACGAATGACACGCTGACGAAGCGCCCGGCGTAGCCGGCCTTCTTCATTTCCTTGATGAGGGCCGCGCTGGACACGTAGGAGCTGAGCAGCACCACGGCATCGGGACGCGCCGTGTGGAGCGCCTTGGCGGCAGCCGCCACCTCGGTGCTGTGCCGCTCGCCGGCGGCGGTCGCGACGATCGGCAGGCTGCGTTTGGCCGTCGCCCTGCTCATCACGTCGAACCCCGCCTTGCCGTAGGCATCGTTCTGGTGGAAGACCGCGATGCTCTTGGCCCCGGTGACCGACAACTGCTCGAGGATGTTTTCCGACTCGTTGAAATAACTGGCCCTGACGTTGAAGACGACGCGATTGAACGGCTGGCGCAGCGCCTCGGCACCGGTCGCCGGTGCAAAGAACGGAACCTGCGCAGCCACGGCCAGGGGCAGCGCCGCCAGGGTGGAGGTGCCGACATAGCCGAGCAACGCAACGGCGTGGTCCTGCTCCAGCAGGTCGGCCGTGTTGCTTTCGGTCATCTTCGGGTCGTAGGCGTCGTCCTTGGCGTGAAGCTCGATCTTTCGTCCGTGGACGCCGCCGGCCTCGTTGACCATCTGGAAGTAGACGCGCGCACCCACGTTGAACTCCGTGCCCAGCTGCGCGGAAGGGCCGCTGAACGGCGCCGATTGGCCGATCACGATGGTCGTGTCTTCCACGGCCTTGTCCTTGGCGACGCCCGACAGGCTGGCAAGCCCCAGCGAGGCGGCGACGCCGGACACCAGGAGGAAACGGCGGGTCCGTGAAGCAGACGGCTTCACACGCAAGGGGGTTCGGTTAGAAGGCATGAGATGGCACTTGGGTTTTCGAAAGGGAATTCAGCCACTGCCTCATTGCGTGTGCGGCAGGGCATGCATGCGGCGCTACCAGCGCGCCCGCATGCCGGCAGGCCCTTGCAGCGAGGACCGCGCGCGTGCGTTGCCGCCCAGCACAAGAAGACGGCCCGGCTCGCCATAGACGCTCGCGACCGGCGAAAAGCGGCCAGGTGGAACCACCCGCCAGCTCCACGCTTCGCAGCATGTTTCTCGCTGGCCGGGGGTGAGGTACTCAGAAGTCCAGTTGCTTGTCCGCGTCCTGCGTCTTGCGGCGGGCCAGCGCGAGGTTGGCGCGCACCTTGTCCAGCACGACGTAGATGAACACGCCTTCCTTGGAGACCGAGGGGCGGATGATGTGGTATTGCTTCCCGAGGGTGATCAGGATGTCTTCGACGACGTCGTTCAGGCCGAGGGCCCGCATCGTCTTGAGCTTGGTGCGCACGACCTCGGTGTTGCCCGCTGCGGCGATTTCCAGGTCCAGGCCCGAGCCCGCGGAGCCCAGGATCATTCCGCTGCCGGAATCGACGATCGCCGCGCACATGGCGCCGTCCAGCGACAGGATTTCTTCGAGGGTTTGCTTGATGGATGCCAATTCGTTCTCCAGTTAAAAATAAAAAAGTCTCAGAAAAAAATCAGGTGTCAGGCATGAAAGGGGGACGTGTCGGCGAGCGTCCTGGCGAGCTGCGCGGCCCGGTACGACACCAGCGCCAGAACGGCCGACTCGCCAGCGATCACGTTGATGACGAGTTCGACGTCGCGCCGGTACACGCTGCAGAAAACCGCGAAGCCCGACTCGGTCTGCACGATCACGCTCTTTTGGCGCCCGAGGCGCGCCTCCTCGGAGACCACCCCGCTGATCGCCACGATGGAACTGGTCATGGCCGCCACGCGGGCGGGGTCCAGGCCGCCGGTGACCGCGGAGGCCACGCTGAATCCATCGATGGTCGCGATCACCGCGGCCGTCACGCCGTTCAGCTCATCGACCAGCTTGCGTGCCTCGCGCTGCGCGAGCGCGGTCGCGGTCTTCGACAGGCCATGTGAAACAGTCATTCGTTCTCACCTCCCAGATCGGCTTCGAGTTGCATCAGCAGCGTGTCGAGCAACAGGATCACGTCGCTCCTGTTGCGCACGTCCACGCTCAAGATCGGAAACACCCGGCCCGTGCCCGAGATCGCCTGCGCGTAGTCGTCCAGGCTGGGCACCGGATGGGTCTCCATGCGGCCCACGCCGACGGTGCAGGGAATGGTGCGCAGCGCCTCGGAGAAGCCGCTCATGTAGAGGGCCAGGTCCGCCAGCGGATCGGGGCGCGAGTTGTCGATGAGAACCACCAGGCCCAGCGCGTTGCGAACAAGGATCTTCCAGAGAAATGCGAAGCGCTCCTGCCCGGGCGTGCCGAACATGCGAACGCGGTCTCCGTTGTCCAGCGTCAGTTCGCCAAAGTCCAGGCCGACTGTGGTGCGCTCCTTGGCGATCGAGGTGTCGGAGTTCCGCACGTCGGTCATGACCGGCGGCACATCGCTCACGCGCCCGATCGCCGTGGTCTTGCCGGCGCCCACGGTGCCGGTGAAAAGGATCTTGTATTCCCTCATGGCGTACCCAGCCCCAGGTGTCGGCGTATGCCGTTGATGAGGCTGCGCGCGAACGCGCCGCGCACCGGGGCGGACAACCCCTGGGTGCGCGGCAGGTGGTCCGCATGAGGCCACGCGCTGGAAGGCACCACGTGCAGCTCCAGCACGCCCGCCGAGCGCAGCATCTGAAGAAAAGTGACGCAGCGCGACAACGGGATCTCGCCCAGGTCGGACAGTTCGATCGCACTCAATGCACGACGCACCAGCAGGCTGGCCATTCGCACTTTTTCGGGGTCGTTGCGCAGCAGCAGGGCCGAGGGCCAGCGGCGCAGCGTGAAGCGCACCGACTCGGAGACCTCGATCTTCGGCACCATCTGCTCGGGCACCCCCGCTGGCACGGGCGGCACCGCCAGCAGGGTGCGCTCGGTGCTCTTCAACCATTGCTGCAGCCGGTCGGCGCGTATCGGCCGCTCCAGCGTGTGCGCATGGCCGCCGGAGTTCCTGCGCGTGAGCGTGAGCAGCGAGCCGGCCATGCGGGCAAAGCCGGCGCGCTCGGCCGCCGTCGCGCTCTCGTCGACGAGCAATGCGTCGTACGGCGGCGCGGTGACGAACGTCCACGGAAAGGAAAGATCGCTCGCGTAGAGCTGCACGATGGTCCGGATCACGGCGGCTTCGGCCGCCGGCAATCCGTAGACACCCATTCTCAGAACGGACATGGCTTGCCTCCCGGTTGCATGAGGATTCGCATCAGTTCACCGCCGGCACTTCACGCCAGTTCAGGAGGCGCAGCGAGATGCCCTTGGACAGATCGGCTTTCACGGGCACCGGCCTTCCGTCGGTGCCGACGACGATGCGGCAATGCCCCGGCCCGCGATGACAGCCGCACACTGCCCCCTCGCCGCCTTCAAGATTTCCGTTTGCATTGCTGTTTTCCAACCACAAAAAAGCCGACTATTTCTGTATCTTAAAAAAACTAGTGTGACAATTGTTTGCAGCAATGAATGCTTTCGACTAGATCGACGAATGAAATGCAGCCACTCAGTTTTCAAGGCAATGCCGTGGCCGAACGCTCTGCACCAGATGCGGGCGCCCAACCCTGCTGGCTCAGTTTTTCCACCGCCATGTCGGCGAATATCGAAACGGCCAGCGGACGCTGCTGGCGACTGGGGTAGACAACGCTCAGGCCGCGGCCGGCGCGCGTGTATTCGGGCAGCACCCGCACCAGCCTGCCGGCGGCGATTTCGGGGGCCGTCAAGATCGAGGGCAGCGCGGCAATGCCCAGGCCCGCGCATGCGGCCTGGCGCAGCACCGACTGCGTGTTGCTGTTGAAGCGCCCTTTCACGCGCACGTCCTTCTCCACGCCTTGTGCGTCCTGCAGGCGCCAGATGGCGTTGCCGCTCGCATCGGGCTGCACCACGCACTCGTGCTCGCCGAGATCCTCCAGGGACATGGGCACGCCATGCGCCGCCAGATAGGCCGGGCTGGCGGTCAGTTCGCCATAGCTCGCGAAGATGCGCCGGGCCACGTAGCAGGAGTCCTGCAGCGGGCCGCCGCGGAATGCGATATCGATGCGATCGGCAATCAGGTCGACCAGCAGATCGCTGAGCACGAAGTCCAGGCGCACCTGGGGATGCTCGGCCAGGAACGTGTCCACCCATTCCATCTGGAAGAAATCGAAGAAGCTGGTCGGCGCGGTCACGCGCACCGTGCCGGACGGCTCCGAGTTGTCCGCCACGTGCAGTTGACCGGCTTCGATGAGCTCCTCGACCGCCGGGCCGCATCGCTCGTGGAAGGACTCGCCTGCGCTCGTCAGCGTGAGCTTGCGGGTCGAGCGCTGCATCAACCGCGTGCCCAGCCGCGCCTCGAGTTGCTGGATGCGCCGGCTCACCGTGGCGGAAGGCACGCTCAAGCGTCGTGCCGCCTCGGCGAAGCTGCCGCTGCGAGCCACCTGCACAAACATCGCCACTTCATTCAGATCGAGCATGGGATTCTTCCTGTTGTTGTTGCCAGGTTCGAGCCGGCTTTTTTTCGATACGTCTCCAACTTTCCTGAGGGCTTGGGCCGCACCAATCAGGGGCATTCGCGGCGCATCAAAGAGATGCCGGCGGTTCATTTGAGGTACGTCCCTCACGCAACACGCTGAACGGGAGCTGACATCCCCGGAGGGCTGATGTACTTTGCGAAAAAGCTCGCCGTTCGCAGCAAATTGCCGCAGCATGTCGTCTGTTGCTTGTTATAGAAACATAACGATCATTTGACCTAATCAACTACCGGCAGCTTCATTACGAGCCCTTATCCACATGCGAGCCCTTCCCGATACGACAGCACTGCGCGCACCGCGCGCACTGGACGACCTCTTGCTCTACCGCTTGTGGAACGCCACGCGCTCAAGCAGGGCCATGGCAACGCGCATCGTGGAGGGGGGCTTCGGCATCACGCACCGGGAATGGGGAATGATCGGCATGCTCGCGCAGGTCGGAGAGATCAGGCCCTCGGCGCTCGCCGAGCAGCTGCAGCTCGACCGCGTGCGCACATCGCGAGGCCTGCGAAGCCTCTTCGAGAAGCGCCTGATCGAACGGCGTCAGAACGCCGATGACGGCCGCGAAGTCCACGTGCGATTGAGCGACGCAGGCCAGCAACTCTTCGAAGAATTGTTCCCACGCATTGCCGGCCTCAACGTCGACCTTCTCGAAGGCCTCGATGCCGAACACCACCACATCCTTCTCCAGTGCCTGTACCAGCTCGAATCGCGCGGCAACGCATTGAATGCACAGCGCGCAGTGCCGGAGAAAGCCGATCGTCGCGCGGGTGGCACGCGCCACCACTGGTCCAGGCAGGTCGACATCTGCCTGATCTAGTCTGCTGCCGCACGAACAGCTGATCGCTGCTTCAAGGCGCAGCTTCCCCGGAGCGGACTACGCAAAAGCTGGATGGCCGCTTCTGCGTTCGGCACTCGGCATCCGTGCCTATTGCGCTGAACTATTGCGCTGAACTATTGCGCTGAAAACTGAGTGGCTGATTTCCATTTTCATCGCTAGTGGAAAGTACACACTTCTCCAAACAATCGATGCTCACGTTCCTGTGCGACACATGCGAGCCGTCCCTGATGTCCCCTCTTTCCGCGCATCTGCTGCGCGCCACGTTGATTCCCGCTTCCTTCGCACTGGCGGCACTGGCTGCATTGCCGGTGCACGCCGCCGTCGACACGATGAGCAAGATCCGCGAAACACGCACGATCGTGCTCGGTGTTCGCGAAGCAGCAGCGCCGTTTTCCTTCGTCAATGCGCAGAAGCAATCCGTGGGCTATTCGGTGGACCTGTGCATGAACGCTGTCGAGGAGATCAGGCGCGAGCTCAAGCTGCCCGACATCAAGGTTCAGTACAAGCCCGTGTCCGGCCCCGACCGCATTCCCAAGCTGCTTTCCGGTGAGATCGACCTCGAGTGCGGCTCGACCACCAACACGATGGCACGCCAGGAAAAGGTGGACTTCAGCTACACCTTCTTCGTCGCGGGGATGCGCGTGCTGACGAGCCAGAACCTTCATGTGGACACGGTGAAGGATCTGCAGAAGCAGCCGGTCGCGCTGACCAAGGGCACGACGTCGGAGAAGCTTTTCAGGCAACTCGCCGAGGGTGAACTGCGCGACGCGAAGTTCACCACCTACGACAACAACGTCGAAGCCTTCAAGGCCCTGAAGGAAGGCAAGGTGCGCGCGTTCGCGCAGGACGATTCGCTCCTTCAAGGCCTGGTGTCGAACGACAAGACGATCGATACGCTCAGCCTGAGCAGGCTTGCACTGTCGGTCGAGCCGTACGCCGTGATGGCGCGCAAGGGCGACACCGCATTGCTGGCCGCTGTCGACCGCAGCCTCGCGCAGCTGTATTCGAGTGGCGAGATCAACAAGCTCTACGACAAGTGGTTCAACACCAGCACGCTCACCATCAAGATGGGACGCCTCACACGCGACAGCTTTGTCCGGCCGAACAAGCAGCCCGGCGTCGCCATGGTGCTCGGCCATTCGATCTGAGCGGGAGTGAGTGGGCGGCAGCCCGACGGTTTCACGGGTCGAGCACTGACTGACATTTCACGGCGCGTCGCAAGTGCCATGTGCCGCGAAACGTCAGTTGCAAGACATGCCTTGTCGGCCCGGGCGTTCTTCTTGCACCGTTTCGCTTTAAAGACGCGCGCGATCGATGAGAACGAGAAGCACGGCGCGCATGTTGCGGTCCACACGCATCACACATTCTTCTTCGCAATGAATTCATTCGACAACGAAAACACCGCGCCGCTGGACCGCCGCATCTTTTGCCTCAGCGCGATCAGCCTTGCGACTTTGGGCGCGACAGCTTGCGGTGGCGGTAGTGGAGGCAGCGGCTTTGTCGGCGGTGGCATCGCTGCGGGACCGGGGGTACCGACTGCGGTCGCGCCGGCTCCTCCCACGGCAGTCGATCCTTCCGGCGATCCGAGCGCTCCCGCGGTGGCTCCGCCCCCTCCTTCACCCCCTCAGGCACGCAAGTTCGTCCACCCCGGCCTTCTTCACACGGAGAGCGATTTCGAGCGCATGCGCCAGAAGGTACAGGAGCAGGCGCAACCGTGGCTCTCCGGCTGGAATGCATTGACAGGCAACGGCCGCGCGCAGCTCGGTGCGAAGCCGCGTCCGCTGGCCACGGTGATTCGGGGGGACGTCCCGGGCCAGAACTTCGCGCAGTTCTACATCGACGTCGCGCGCGCCTACCAACTCGCGCTGCGCTGGAAGGTCTCGCAGGACACGCGCTATGCCGACCTTGCGGTGGTCTTCCTGAACGAGTGGTCCTCCACGCTCAAGGAGGTCACGGGCAATG
>Ga0163161_10000098_pt1 | contig 84811 bp, 72 predicted proteins | sample S45metaG_FD_129847 | JGI IMG/M metagenome (GOLD analysis project Ga0163161, IMG submission 129847) | Switchgrass rhizosphere microbial communities from Kellogg Biological Station, Michigan, USA - S4-5 metaG | ecosystem: Host-associated > Plants > Roots > Rhizosphere > Soil | place: USA... | reverse complement strand
GCCCCGATAGTAACGGAAATCCTTTTGCTTTTTCCTTTAAAAAGCAAAAGATTGTAGTGCATAGCGGGAAATAGCTCCTAATCTTTATTAAATTCCAACTTCTAATTATGGCGATGCTTCTCCCGAAGCCTCGGGACGCTCACCAAATAACTCCTTCTTATATATAGGGACAAAAATAAACCCGACAGGTTTTGAAAAACTGTCGGGTTGGGAAATAAAATTGTTCCTTATATATAAGGAGTGATTATTTTTTGGGTTGCGTTTTTGCTTTTTCTTCCCAGAAATTCATCAGATCGTTGTAATCTACAGGATTGGCGGGTTTCTGATTAATTAATCGGCCGGAGTCAAATGCGCGCTGAAGTATGGTTTCTATTAAATAGTCTTCGTTTACTTCATATGGCTTGTATTCTTTTTTTAAACTTATATCAAACAAATTGGCGGTTGTATTAGAAACAAAGGCTTTGAATCCGCTTTTTAGGGTTCGAATTAGTTCATACGTTGTAATTCCGGTTTGTCTGTTGATTAATTTTACCAAAATCTGACCTTGTCTTCGTGACAGTTTCTTTAATCTGTCTTCGAATTCATTATTAAGGTAGTCTTCAACGATTTTAAAATACTTTTTCTTTTCGCGATTGGTTTTTAAACGTGCCATTCCCTGATTTAGCGCAGTCAAACGATCTGCTGCTAATTTAGCATAAGGATATACTTTATAAACGCGGTTTTGAAGAATCAAAAACTGCTTTTGTGCTTCGGGATCTAGCTTTTCTTTAGAAATGATAATCTCGGGCAATTCAATCGTATCGTTTAAAATAGAATCATTCTCGGTTAAAACATAGCCCATTTCCTTATTTGGTTTGGGAGTAACCTGAGCTTGGCTTGCATGCGAAATCAGTACAAAGAATAAAATAATGTAGGTAAATCTCATTGAGTCATAATTTAAATGTAAAATTATATATTTATACACAACTCTAATACCAAATTTATAAATTAGCAAAAAAATATTTTTATGAGTACTAAATCTATCTTAAAAGATACCTCCCTTGCTTTCCTGGAAAGCTACCTAAATAACGCCTCACCGACTGGTTATGAGAGTGAAGGTCAGAAACTTTGGATGAATTATTTAAAGCCTTACGTTGATACTTTTATTACTGATACTTACGGAACAGCGGTTGGAGTTATTAATCCTGATGCACCTTTTAAGGTTGTAATTGAAGGTCATGCCGACGAAATTTCCTGGTATGTAAACTATATTACGGATGACGGTTTATTGTATGTTATTAGAAATGGTGGTTCTGATCACCAGATTGCACCTTCTAAAAGGGTTCATATTCATACTAAAAAAGGAATTGTGAAGGGTGTTTTTGGATGGCCGGCAATTCATACAAGATTACGTGATAAGGAGGAAGCTCCAAAAATCAGTAATATCTTTATTGATTTAGGCTGTGAAACCAAAGAGCAAGTTGAGGCAATGGGTGTTCACGTGGGTTGTGTAATTACATATCCTGATGAGTTTATGATTTTGAACGAGAATAAATTTGTTTGTCGCGCAATTGACAATAGAATGGGCGGTTTTATGATTGCCGAAGTTGCTCGTTTATTAAAAGAGAACAAAAAAACACTTCCATTTGGTTTATACATTGTAAATTCGGTTCAGGAAGAAATAGGTTTACGTGGTGCTGAGATGATTGCTCAAACAATTAAACCAAACGTTGCTATTGTGACTGACGTTTGCCACGATACCACTACTCCAATGATTGATAAAAAAGTAGAAGGCGATCTTAAAATGGGGAAAGGTCCTGTTATTGCTTATGCACCTGCGGTTCAAAACAGACTGCGTGATTTGATCATTGACACTGCTGTAGAAAATAAAATTCCGTTTCAGCGTCATGCTACTTCAAGAGCGACGGGAACTGATACTGATGCTTTTGCTTATAGCAATGGCGGCGTGGCATCGGCATTGATTTCTTTGCCTTTGCGTTATATGCATACAACAGTAGAAATGGTTCATAGAGAAGATGTCGAAAATGTGATTCAATTGATTTATGAGTCATTATTGAAGATTGAAAACAATGAAACTTTTTCTTATTTTAAATAAAAACAAGATACAAAACATTAATTCGGTTATTTCGATAGCCGAATTGATTTCAAAAAAAATATGAAAATACTATTACTCGAAGACGATTTTACTTTATCCAAAGAAATCTCGGCGTTCTTTACTTCAAAAGAATTCGAGTGTTTCCCTTATTATGATGGTTCTTTATTACTAAAGAAATATTTTCCTTATGAATATGATTTAGTCATTCTGGATATAAATGTTCCTGGGATAAATGGAATTGACGTTTGCAAAGGAATCAGGGAGGTCGATAAAAAGACGCCAATAATTATGCTCACTGCTTTTAGCGAAATTGAAGATAAACTTGCTTCTTTTAATAATGGTGCAGATGATTATTTAGTAAAACCTTTTCATTTTGAAGAATTATACGCTAGAATTTCCTCTTTATTAAGACGAAAAGAAATTCCGCAGCAAAGTGAGAAAAAAATATTGATTCAGGATTTAGAGATTCTAGAAGATGATATGAAGGTTTATCGATCTGGCGAAGAAATAAAACTTACTCCAAAGGAATTTAAACTGATTTTGATTTTGGCTCAAGCCAAAGGAAAAGTATTGTCTAAGCAATTTATTGCCGATAAACTTTGGGATTATCATATTGAAACTAATCAGAATACTATTGAGGTTTATATTAACTTTCTAAGAAAAAAAATCGATAAAGACCACGAAATAAAACTGATTCGGACCAAAATTGGTTACGGATATTATTTAAGCGATCAGGAATGACATTAAAAAACAGAATATCATTATTAGTTAGTCTATTATTTACAATCCTTTTTGGGTTGGCTTCTACTTTGATATTTGTTTTATATTCTAATTTTAGAAAAGAAGAATTTCGTGATCGACTGGAAATAAAAGCACTTTCGAACATTAAACTTTTGGTGAATGTAAAAGAAGTCGATGATCAGCTTTTGAAAATAATCGATCAAAATTCGATCAATAAATTGTATAATGAGAAAACATTGGTATTCGATTCTCATTACAAACTTATTTACAGTAGTATTGATGATGCCAGAATCAATTGGTCTATTGATGATTTAAAATACCTTAAAAAACACAAGACTTTCTTTAAACAACAAGGAAACTACGAGGTTTATGGTGTTTTTTATGATACTAAAGACCGGGATTTTTATGCTTTAATATCAGCAACTGATGATTATGGAAAGCGAAAACTCTTATTCTTAAGATATACTTTGGTTATCTCTTATATCTTTTTTACTTGTATTTGCTGGGTTTTAACTTCTTTTATGGTTAAAAAGGCTATGAATCCGTTGAGCGCTTTTCATCAGAAAATAAAAAACATAAACGAAAATAATCTCGATACCCGTATTGAATCAAAAAGTAATAAAAACGAAATTGACCTGATTGCAAATGAGTTTAACTTTATGATGGACAGGATTGAAGTTTCGTATCAAAAGCAAAAAGAATTTACAGCACACGCTTCTCATGAGCTTAGAACTCCTCTGTCGAGAATTACTTCACAGATAGAAAATGTTGTAGCTGATCCCAATACTTCTGTAGAAAGGAAATCGTTTTTAAAAACAATTTTATCTGATGTGAATCAATTAACAGAACTAATCAATTCATTGCTTGTTCTGTCTAAAATTGATAACAAAAACTACGAAAACAATGAAGTTCATCGCATTGATGAAATTATTTTTTCGGCAATCGAAACTTTGAATAAAAGCTTTCCTGATTTTGTTATTTTATTTGAAATCGAAGAAAATGACAATTTAGATACCGCATTAGAAATCAAAGGAAACAAAAATTTATTAGAGATTGCTTTAAGTAATGTTTTAAAAAATGCTTGTGTCTACTCTGATAATAAACAAGCAAAAGTTAAAATAAGTACTGATAATGAACATCTTATTATATCAGTCTTAAATACTGGAAAAACTTTAAGTGAAACGGAACAAAAAAATCTCTTTCAACCCTTTATGCGTGGCGAAAACTCTAAAGGAACTTCAGGTTTTGGGCTTGGTTTGCGTATTGTTCAACGTATTTTAAATCTTCATAGCGCCACCATAACCTACACGGTTTCAGATATTAACACGAATTTATTTCAGTTATTTTTTCATTTATAATTTATTTTAAGGTATTTTTAAGGTAGAATTTAAGGTGTCTTAAAGTCTGCTGATAGCATATTTGTATAAAATAAATTTGATACAATGAGAAAACTATGTGCATTACTATTGCTTGTATTGTTCAATCAGGCAATTACAGCTCAAAAAACAGTCACACTTCAGGATTGTGAGAGCCAGTTTCTTAAAAAGAATCTTTTTTTGTTAGCATCTCAGTATAATATTGATGCTTCGAAAGCACTAACCATTCAAGCCCGAATTTGGGACAACCCCACAATTAGCGCAGAATTAAACGCCTACAATCCCGAAAGGAATCAATATTTCGATATTGGAAAGGAAGGTCAAAAAGCATTTGGTATCGAACAGCTAATCTATTTAGGCGGAAAAAAACGTAATGAAGTAAAACTCGCTCAAACCAATGAACAATTGGCTGAATTGCAATTCAATGATTTATTGAGAACTTTAAAACTGCAATTACGAAAAAGTTTTTATACTGTTTATTACAACACCAAGAATCTTGAAACTACAGACAAGCAAATCGCACATATTGAAGATTTGATTAACTCCTACTCTGTTCAGGTTCAAAAAGGGAATATTCCTCTGCGAGATTTAGTTCGTTTGCAGTCTTTGTATCTCAATTTTAAAAATGAGCGTATGGAAGTTGTGAATGATAATATCGAAGAACAAGCTAATTTGAAATTATTACTGAACGAAATAGAAACGGTAGTTCCAAATGTTTCTGATACGGAGTTCAATAAATACTTAAAAGCACTTCCTTTTGATTTAAAGTCTTTTGAAAGTGATGCAATAGCAAGTCGTCCTGATTATTTAGCCAAACAAAAAGAGATTGATGCAAACACTTTAAACGTAAAATGGCAAAAATCGCTTTCTATTCCGGACATTACTGTTGGTGCAAACTATGATCAACGAAGTGGTGCTTTTAATAAAGAAGCCAATCTGACACTTGGAATTCCGTTGCCGCTTTGGAATAAAAACAAAGGAAACATCAAATACGCTCAGACAATTCTGGAACAATCTAAAGTCGACAAGCAAAACTTTGACTTGCAATTGCAAACTGATATTACTTCGGCTTGGAATAAATGGGATGAATCCCGCAAAAACTATGTGGTTATAAAACCAACTGTTAATTCGGATTTTGAAGCTGTTTACAATGGAATGCTAAATAACTTTCAAAAACGAAACGTCAGTTTATTAGAATTTACAGATTTCATGGAAAGTTACAATCAGGCTTCGATTCAGGTAAATGAATTAAAGAAAAAAGTAGTCCTTTCAGGCGAAGAATTAAACAGTACAATCAACAAAGACTTATTTTAAAACTAAATAAAGATGAAACATAAACTAATCATAGGAATTGCAATCGTAAGTCTGTCTTTTGCAAGCTGCAAAAAAGAAGTTGAAAATCCAGATACAAATGCCTCGTTTGCACTAAGTGATGCAATGCTAAAAACGACTACAATGGCTGAGGCAAAAAATCAGCCAGTAAAAAATCAATTGAGTTTTTACGGAAAAATCACGGCTGACAATAATAAAGCCATAGATGTTTATCCGCTTGTTGGTGGAAGTGTTATAAAAGTAAATGTAGAACTTGGAGATTATGTAAACAAAGGACAAGTTCTGGCAACTATAAGAAGTACTGATATTGCTGATTTTGAAAAACAATCGATTGATGCTAAAAGTGATTTATTGGTTGCAAAAAACAGTTTAAAAGTCGCTCAGGAATTATTTGACGGCAAGCTAAACTCTGAAAGCGATGTTCTTCAGGCAAAATCAGAAGTAAACAAAGCACAATCTCAGTTAAATAAAATTCAGGAAACATATAAAATCTACAATATTAAAGCGGGATCGATTTATGAAGTAACGGCGCCAATTAGTGGTTTTATTATTCAAAAAAGTATTAATCAGGATATGCTTTTGAGAAGCGACCGATCTGAAAATATTTTTGATATTGCAGAGATCAGTGAAGTTTGGGCAATGGCAAATATTAATGAAATGGATATTAATAAAGTGAAACTAGGAATCGATGCCGATGTTACTACTTTAAGTTATCCTGATAAAGTTTTTAAAGGAAAAGTAGATAAAATATTCAACGTGATTGATCCGGAAACTAAAGCTATGCAGGCACGTATCAAATTACAGAATCCGGGATATATGTTGAAACCTGATATGAATGCAAGCATCAAATTGTCTTTTAATGAAGATAAATCACTGATTGCAATTCCTAGTAAAGCAATTGTTTTTGATAAAAGTAAAAACTTTGTAATGGTTTTTAAAGATCGTCATAATATCGAAACCAGACAGGTTGATGTTTACCGGGTTGTTGGAGATACAACCTACATTTCGAACGGTTTAAAGGAGAATGAAAAAGTTATTACCAACAATCAGTTATTTATTTATCGCGCTTTAAACGACTAGCAAGATGGAAAAATCTGTAAATATTTTGAGTTTTGCAACGTTGTTTTTTTCAGCGCTATCATTTTCACAAGAAACAGATTCGATACGAAAATATAGTCTGAAGTTTCAAATGACTTCTATTTATCAATATCATCCTGCTTTTCATGCCAATTATTCCGGAACAAATAGTATGCATCCCGAAGAGGAAAGTGCATTATCATTAACGTCAACTTTATATCTTGATGTTCCACTTTGGAAAGGTGCTACCGCAACTTTTAATCCCGAAATGTCAGGAGGAGAAGGTTTATCGCAAGCCAGAGGATTAGGAGGTTTTCCTAACGGAGAAACTTTTAGAATTGGAGATACCAAGCCTGTTGTTTATGTAGCGAGAATGCTTCTGAAACAAAAATTTCAGTTAAAAAATAATAAATCGTTGCAATTGGTTTTTGGGAAGTTTGGTCTATCCGATTATTTTGATAATAATACGTACTCACATGATCCCAGAACACAATTCCTGAACTGGTCATTGATGACGCATGGAGCCTGGGATTATGCTGCAAATACTCGAGGATATACAGATGGATTATATGCTAATTATCAATTTGATACCTGGCAAATAAGAGGTTCTTTAACTGCTCTGCCGACTACTGCAAATGGTCCAAATGTCGAATTTAGTTTTAAGAATTCGAATGCTGTAAATGTAGAAATTGAAAAACAAATAGTTTTCAGCAATAACGATACCAGCAACATTAAATTATTAGGTTTTAGAAATGTTGCCGGTATGGGAAATTATGAGGAAGCAAATTCAAATTTCACTACAATTCCGGATATTAAAAGTACAAGGCAAAATGGTCGTACAAAATATGGTGTTGGTTTAAATATGGATTATACACATGGCGATTCCTGGGGGCTTTTTGGGAGAATAAGCTATAATGATGGAAAAAATGAAACCTGGGCATTTACAGAAATTGACAGATCAGCACAATTAGGCATTAATCTGAAAGGAAAAATGTGGAACCGGAAAGATGATTTTGCAGGAATTGCAGTAGTTGCCAACGGATTATCAAATCCGCATAAGGAATACCAAAAGCTGGGCGGAAATGGATTTATGATTGGTGACGGAACCTTAAATTATGGAATAGAGCAAATCGTAGAAGTTTTTTATTCCTTTTTAATCCCTAATACTCATTTTTGGCTTTCACCGGATTATCAATTTGCCATGAATCCAGCTTATAATAAAGACAGGGGTCCGGTTCAATTTCTGGCATTACGTTTTCATACCGAGTTCTGATAAGACATACCAATAAGAATATTTAGAACGAGAATATTCAATTAAAAAATAAAATTCATCATTAAAAAGACTTTTTAAAATGAACAAATTCATAAGAAACATTATTGCTTTTTCGCTTAAGAATAAAGCATTCACCTTTTTCTGGGTAGGAATATTGGCCGTTGCGGGATTTATTTCTTTTAAAAACATGCCTATTGACGCTTTTCCTGATGTAACCAATACTCAGATTATCATTATCACACAATGGAATGGTAAAAGTGCCGAGGAAGTAGAGCGTTTTGTAACCTCTCCTATTGAGATTTCAATGAATTCCGTACAGAAAAAGACGAGCGTTCGTAGTATTACCATGTTTGGTTTATCTGTAATCAAAATTATTTTTGATGACGGCGTTGATGATACTTTTGCACGTCAACAGGTAAATAATTTATTGAAAAATGTTTCACTTCCAGATGATGTTGAACCAGATGTTCAGCCGCCTTACGGACCAACTGGAGAAATTTTCAGATATATTGTAAAAAGTGACAGTAGGGATAGTAGAGAATTATTGACGTATCAAAACTGGATAATTGACAAACAATTACGTTCTGTTCCTGGTGTTGCCGATTTAAATGTATTTGGAGGTCAGGTAAAAACTTATGAAGTTGGAGTTGATCCAATCAAACTTGCCAAATATAATATTACGCCGCTACAGGTTTATAATGCTGTAAATGCCGGAAACTTAAATGTTGGCGGAGATGTAATCGAGAAAAACGGACAAGCTTTTGTGGTTCGTGGTGTTGGTCTTTTAAAATCAATTCCGGATATCGAAAATATTATAGTTGATGATGCACACGGAAATCCAATTTTGGTAAAAAATGTTGCTTCTGTGTACGAAAGTTCGATGCCTAGAGTTGGTCAAACCGGAATTGGCAAAAATGATGATGCTGTCGAAGGGATTGTTGTAATGCGTAAAGGCGAAAACGCTCAGGAAACACTGGCATTAATCAAAGCTAAAATCCAGGACTTAAACGATAATGTGCTTCCAAAGGATATAAAAATTGAGACATTTTACGATCGTGATAATTTGATGAATTTCACGACCGAAACTGTAATGCACAATTTATTCGAAGGAATTATTCTGGTTACTTGTGTCGTATTTCTTTTCATGGCAGACTGGAGAACAACTTTCACCGTTTCGATTGTTATTCCGTTATCGTTGTTATTTGCCTTTTTATGCCTTAAAATGATGGGAATGAGTGCGAACCTACTGAGTTTAGGTGCAGTCGATTTTGGTATTATTATAGATGGTGCCGTCGTTATGGTCGAAGGATTATTTGTGGTACTCGATCGTCGAGCGCATCAACTTGGAATGACTGCTTACAATAAAATTGCAAAAGGTAGTTTGATTAAAAAGACCGGAACTGAAATGGGTAAAGCCATCTTCTTTTCTAAATTAATCATCATCACTGCTTTATTACCTATATTTTCATTTCAGAAAGTTGAAGGAAAAATGTTCTCTCCCCTAGCCTATACTTTAGGATTTGCCTTAATGGGAGCTTTACTTTTTACTTTGACATTGGTTCCTGTTTTGTCTCATATTCTTTTAAATAAAAATGTAAAAGAAAAACATAATCCGTTTGTGAATTTCTGGGACAGAATCGTTGGTAAAGGTTTTGCGTGGACATTTAAACATAAAGTAAAAACGCTAATTGCTTCGATTGCATTATTGGTGGCGGTTTTCTTCTCGGCAACTTTTCTGGGAACTGAATTTTTACCTCAATTAAATGAAGGTGCTTTATGGGTTACTGCCGAATTGCCAATGAGTACTTCATTACCGGAAAGTGTAAAAACGGCTTCGATGATTCGAAAAGATCTCGAAAGTTTTCCCGAAGTAAAAAATGTACTATCTCAAACTGGTAGAAGTAACGACGGAACCGACCCAAATGGTTTTGGATTTATCCAGCTTCAGGTAGATTTAAAACCTAAATCTGATTGGAAACGAAAAATCAATATGGACGAACTGATCAATGAAATGGATCAGAAGCTAAAAGTTCACCAAGGAATTACTTATAATTATTCACAACCTGTTATTGATAACGTAGCCGAATCTGTGGCTGGTTTTAAAGCTTCGAATGCTGTAAAAATATATGGAGACGATCTGGATAAACTAGATGAATTGTCTAATGAAGTTCTGGCAAAAATTAAGAATATTCCTGGGATAAAAGATGTTGGAATTCTTAGAAACGTTGGTCAGCCAGAAATTAGTGTGATTTTAGATCGAGAAAAAATGGCTGCTTACGGAGTTACTTTAAGTGATGCACAAGCCGTTTTGGAATTAGCTTTTGGAGGAAAAACAGCTACTCAGAAATATGAAGATGAGAAAAAATTTGATGTAAGGGTTCGTTTCTTAAAAGAATATCGAAAAGACGAAGTCGATCTTGCCGAACTTAAAGTGCCAACAATAAGCGGCGTAAAAATTCCATTAAAAGAAATTTGCGATATTAAAACCGTTACAGGACCTGCATTTATTTACAGAGATAATACAAAACGTTTTATTGGAGTAAAATTCTCTGTTCGTGATCGTGATTTAGGAAGTACAATTGCCGAAGCTCAGAAAAAAGTAGCCGAACTAAAAATGCCTACAGGTTACACAACAGGCTGGACAGGAGAATTTGAAAATCAAGTTCGCGCCAGTGCACGTTTGGCTCAAGTAGTTCCAATAAGTTTAATTGGGATCTTTGTTCTGTTGTTTATTTTATTCGGAAACATCAAAGATTCATTATTGGTTTTAGCCAATGTTCCATTTGCCGTAATTGGAGGAATCATTGCTTTGCATCTTACAGGAATGAATTTTGGAATCTCGGCAGGAGTTGGTTTTATTGCTTTACTGGGAATTTGTATTCAAAACGGAGTTATTCTGATATCTGAATTTCATCATAATCTCAAGGCAAAATTTACGCTCGAAGAATCCATTTTCATGGGAGTAAAAGCCAGAACAAGAGCCGTAGTTATGACCGCATTAATGGCATCGATAGGTTTAATGCCGGCAGCAATTTCAACAGGAATTGGTTCTGAATCACAAAAACCTTTAGCAATTGTTATTATTGGAGGTTTGGTTACAGCAACGATTCTAACCTTATTGGTTTTCCCAATCTTATTTTGGGTATTCAACCGCAAAAAAAATGTAAAAATTGAATAAAATATTTAAAATAGATTAATTGGTTAAATTAATTTGATTCGGTTAAAGAAAAAGCATCATTATTTTTAATGGTGCTTTTTTGATTTCATTCCCCTAAGTTTGATATCTTGCATAGCATCAAAGTAAAACCTTATTTATGAAATACATCTATTCCTTAATCTCCATTTTTCTACTTTCTTTGTTGCTGTCTATTATAAATCCAAAAGAAGGATTTACTTGTTTTCTGGAAATAATTCCGGCAATTATAGGCTTTTTAGTTTTAGCTTTTACTTTTAAAAAATTCCGATTTACAAATTTCACTTATACTTTGATATTGATACACTGCATCATACTTTTCATTGGCGGACATTATACGTATGCCGAAGTTCCGCTTTTTGACTATATCAAAGAGCTATTTCATCAAAGCCGAAACAATTATGATAAAGTTGGTCATTTTGCACAAGGATTAGTTCCCGCCATGATTATCAGAGAACTTTTTATACGCAAAGAAGTGATTAATAATAAAAGCTTCTTCAACTTTATTATTGTTTGTATATGTTTAGCAATTAGTGCCACATACGAATTTATTGAATGGTTCGTTTCTCTTGCAACCGGCGACGGTGGAGACGCCTTTTTAGGAACTCAGGGATATGTTTGGGACACACAATCTGATATGTTATTTGCAACGATTGGGGCAATTACAGGATTAATTTTATTTTCCAAAATTCAGGACAATCAAATTAAAAAAATAAATTTTTAATCTTTTGTAATTCACTATTTACTGAATTATACAAGAAGAAAAGTAGAATAATATACGTTTCTGGTAACTACTAAAAATAAAAACGACCTTCTGCTCAAGGAAGGTCGTTTCAATTACTAACTCAAAACTCTTTTAAACTTTTAGCTCAAAAACGTTTTTATTTTAAATCTTTTAATATTGCAATTGCATCTGTTGCATTAGATAATTGTGCATATTTTAAGGCAGTGTATCCTTTGTCATTTTTATCGCTTGGACGTGCGCCGCTAGCTAATAATACTTTTAAAATTTCTACTTTGTTGTAACGTGCCGCAGTCATTAAAGGTGACATGTCTTCAGATATCTGATTTACATCAGCTCCATACTCAATAAATTTTTTCACGATTTCAAGATCTCCTTTGCTAACTGCAACGTTTAATGGAGATACAAAAGATCTTGTAAATTCAACTCCGTTTTTCACAACTAATTTGTGATTTGATGCCATTGAAACATTTGCAAATGCTACTAAAGCTACTCCTAAGATAATTACTGATTTTTTCATGTTGATTGATTATTTAATTGATTGATAATGATGATTTTTAATTTCTATGTAAATGTACTTCTATTTTTGTATTATGCAATGCAAGGTACCATGTTTTAACTAATTCTTAACATTCAGTTAATAAAAGGATTACATTTTAAAACTTTACGTTTCCAAAATCTTAACTTGCTTTTATAATAGACGCAGCAAACTTTAAAATGTTACAGTAAAATCGAAAAAAATATAAAAAAATTCATCAAAAAATTTTAAACCCAACAAATTCAATGCTTTAGTTTTTTAACTTTACTGTAAAATGAAAGCAAAAAAGAAGTTCAACTAAATCATTAACCCAATTTTTAACCCTAAAACTTTAGAAAATGATAATTATCAAAAGAATTCTAGTCGTGCTTATCCTAATTGTGGCAATAGTATTGATTGCAGCGTACTTTATGCCAAAAGATTATGCGATACAAAGAGAGATTACAATAAACAAACCTGCTGATAGTGTTTTTAATTATGTAAAATATTTAAAGAACCAAAATCAATTTAGTGTTTGGGCTAACATCGATCCAAAAATGAAATCTACTTACAAAGGAACTGATGGAACTGTAGGAGCAATATCGGCTTGGGAAAGTAATATAAAGGAAGTTGGTGTTGGCGAACAAGAGATTACAAAGATAACCGAAGGAAAACGTATTGATTTTGCCTTACGTTTTAAAAAACCAATGGAGGATACTGCAGTAGGTTTTATGTCTACAGAAGCAATTACAGAGAATCAAACCAAAGTAAAATGGGGAATTAATGGTGTTTTCCCTTATCCTATGAATATCATGATGCCAATGATGAATATGGATACTATGATTGGGAAAGATTTGGATAAAGGTCTCGAAAACTTAAAAGCACAAATGGAGAAGTGATTAATCAACTACATCTAATAAAAAAGCATCATTAATTGTAATGATGCTTTTTTGATACACTCTATTTTAATTTTTTCAAAATAGCAATAGATTCATGTGCTTTTGCGTACTCTGCGTAATCTAATGCTATTAAACCTTTTTCATTCTCTAGTGAAGGTTTGGCTCCATTTGCAAGCAAAATTGTAATGATTTCAAATTTATTAAACCGTGCTGCCAACATTAAAGGCGACATGTCTCTGGACAACTTATTTACATCGGCTCCGTATTTAATGATTTTTTTAACATTTTCAATGTCTCCCTCACATATTGCATAATGCAATAGTGATGTTTCATAAGTACTAAAATTAATTTGATTTTTTACAGATAACTTCCGATTAAAAGCTTCTGATACATTTGTAGATATGACCAGAGCCATACCCAAAATAATTACTGATTTTTTCATGTTGATTGATGATTAAGTGATTGATGATTGATATTAAAATTAAATTAATGCATTTTGTTGTTTTTAAAATTCTTGACTACCTATCTATAGTAGACGGCTAAATAATCAAAAACGTTACACTTAAAAGCAAAAGATTATAGTAAAAATGTGCAAAACAGTAAAAACCAACACATTAAACTATTTTCTTTTTACTTTAAATATTCTTTAAATCATTTTCAAACAAAATATAAGAATCATTGTAAAATTTAATAATATAGATTTGAAAAAGAAAATGCCTTGCTATTATAGATACAAATAGCAAGGCATTTTTTATGTTTTATAATGTTCATGGTTTAAAATAGCTTTTTTAAACCTGAAAATTACTATTTAGAAGCAAGATACTCCACTACGTTTTTCTCGATACGCTGATCAATATTAGCAATATCAGCTTTTACAAATTTTTCTCCTAAAATATTTTCAAATAACTCGATATATCTCTCAGAAACTGATTCGATATAAGCTTCTGTCATATCAGGAATTTGTTGTCCTTCCTGTCCTTGAAAACCATTTTCGATCAACCAACGACGTACAAATTCTTTTGATAATTGTTTTTGCTCCTCCCCTTTTTCTTGTCTTTCCTGATATCCGTCGGCATAGAAATAACGAGATGAATCCGGTGTATGAATTTCGTCAATTAAAACAATAACACCATCTTTAGTTTTCCCGAATTCATATTTAGTATCTACCAAAATTAATCCACGGCTTGCGGCAATTTCAGTTCCTCTTTGAAACAAAGCACGGGTATATTTTTCTAAAACAAGATAATCTTCTTCAGAAACGATTCCTTTAGATAAAATATCCTCACGAGAAATATCTTCATCATGAGAACCATTGTCTGCTTTTGTAGTAGGCGTAATAATTGGTTCCGGAAATTTATCGTTTTCTTTTAAACCTTCTGCCATAGTAACTCCGCAAATTTGTCTTCTTCCGGCAGCATACTCACGTGCAGCATGACCTGAAACATAACCACGAATAACCATTTCTACTTTAAAAGGCTCACATAAATGTCCAACAGCTACATTTGGATCCGGAGTTGCAATCAACCAATTTGGAACAATATCCTGAGTTAACTCCATGAATTTTGTTGCAATTTGGTTTAAGATTTGCCCTTTATAAGGAATTCCTTTTGGTAAAACCACATCAAAAGCCGAAAGTCTATCCGTTGCTACCATTACTAAAAGTTCGTCATTAATGTTGTAAACTTCTCTAACTTTTCCGCGGTAAACTGATTTCTGATTTGGGAAATTGAAATTTGTAGTTGTAATTGTATTACTCATTATCCTAGTGTTGTGTTGTTTTTAATGGATGCAAATTTAAAACTAATTAAAATAAAAAAGAATCTATTCAGATTCTTTTTTAGTCGCAGTATCAGATTTCGGTTTTCAGTCTCAGTCTTTGCGTGAGCTTTGTCAAAGTTTAAAACTTTGACAAAGCTTTACTGATGTTTTCAAAATACTCTATGAACTATTTTGCACTGTGACTGAGACTATAAACTTATTTCTTAAGAAGTGTAGAATTAAACAAATTTAAAATTCTGCTATATTCGTCAATCCAGGAATATGTTTCTTTAAATCCATGTGATTCTACAGGAAACGAAGCAAGAGTCCAATTCTTTTTCTGCAATTCTATAAAACGTTGTGACAGACGTACGATATCTTTATATTCAACATTATCATCCACCATTCCGTGTAGCATAACCAAATTTCCTTTTAAATTATCGGCAAAATAAATTGGTGAGCTTTTCTTATAAGCCTCAGGATCAGTCTCAGGAAAGTTTAAAATATTTCCGGTATATCCATGATTATAATGTGCCCAATCTGTAACGGAACGTAAAGCAGCACCCGAAGTAAACTCTCCAGGAGTCGTTAACATTCCCATTAAGGTAATAAAACCACCATATGAACCACCGTAAATCCCTACTCTATTAGCGTCGATTCCGTATTTCTCCACCAAGTATTTTTTCCCGTCAAGCTGATCAGATAAGTCTTTTCCTCCCATAAAACGGTAGATTCCAGTTCTAAAATCACGTCCATAACCGTCGCTTCCTCTGTAATCAATATCCAGAACTGTATATCCTAAATCTGTCAACAAATTATGGAACATATATTCTCTGTAATAATTGCTCCAAAAATTATGGGCGTTTTGTAAATAACCTGCACCATGAACAAAAATAATGGCTGCTTTATTAGTATTCTCCGCTTTTGGCACATACAATCTTGCGTTTACAGGAGTTCCGTCTTGTGCTTTAAAAGTAATTACTTCCGGTTCTCTCCATTTATATTGTTTGAAACTTTCAGAAGTCGAAGAAGAAATTTGCTGTAAAGCTGTATTCTTTTTATTGTCGGCGATGTAGAAATCCCACGGAATATTTTTATAAGAATAACGTACTAAAAGTGATTTTTCATCTGGAGAAACTACTACTTCATGTGCGCCGTCTTTAGTTAAAATGGGTTCTAAAGTACCTCCAATAGACGATAGTTTATAGAAATTTCTATTTCCCGGATGCGTTGTATTTGTAGTTAAATAAAAATTCTTTTTATCATTTGATAACGTTACATCACGAACTTCCCAGTTTCCATTTGTCAATTGTGTTTTCTTATTCGATTTTACATTGTAAGTATACAAATGTGAATATCCCGTAGCTTCAGACTGGAAATAAATCGTTTCATTATCTGCTAAAAAACCAAGAACCCCTGACTCAAACGAATACGATGGAATTCCCGGACCTGCAATCCATGCATCATCGTGTTGATGTTCGATTTCTTTAAAAGTTCCATTTTCAAGATTTAAACTCACCAACCATCTGTCTTTATTATCCTGACTTCTAATGTCAACAATTGCCAAAGATCCATCTTCGTTATAAATTGGTGCCTCAGTCGTAATTAACCTGTCTTCTTTGGTTCTATTTTTTAAATTATCATAAGATTCATAATACTTTGGTGTATCCTGAATATGGCTTAAAGCCGAAAAATTAACGTAATAAACGGTATCTTTTGCTACAGAATAAATTCCGAATTTTGTTTTTAGCAGATTTGCTGTAGAAACTTTTTCTTTGGTATCAGGAGTTTGATTATAACCATCATCTGTTATAAAAACTTCCATTTTTTCTTTTTTGACATCCGATTCTTCAATCAAACTAAAAGTGACAAAATTTCCATTTGGATTTGCTTTTTGATTGTAGAAACTGTCTTTACCGTAAAAATATTCTTTGGCAAAATCAGATTTAACAGCTTTGCTTTTCGCAAGATTCCACTGTTTTTTTGCTTCCTTATCTTTAATGAATTGAAATAATTCTTTTTGTTGCGCAACCAAAAACGAATCTTTATCTGAAGTTTTCTCTTTTTTAGTTCCTTTACTGAAGTTTGTTATTTGTACAACTGTTCCCTCTTTGGCGTTATATTTAAAGATATTCTCGTTCTGTTCAAAAAATACCACTCCTGCCGTTGTACCTAATTCAATATTTGAAATTGGCGTACTTTGCTGAAAGATTTTTTTAACTGTTTTTGTAGAAATTGAATAAGAATACAAACCTCCGTTATCGATATAATAAACTACATCTGAAGTTGGTTTTCTTTTAAAATCAAGTTTAGAAAAAGCGGCTTCTTTTGGCTCGACCAAAACTGGTTTTGCTGCTCCTTTCTGCCAGGAATAAGTGCTCGTGCCTAAATCATTGGTTGGATTCCATTCAAAATAAACTTTTTTACCATCCAGAGACCAGCGTCCGTCTGTTGGTTGATTTCCAATAAAGGACTCGCCTTTCATTATTTCTTCTAACTTTAATGTTTGGCTATTGCCCGATATCGAAAGAATAAAAAAGGCAAGAATAAAAATGTTTTTTGTCATGGTATCGTTTTTTGAGAAAACAAAAATACACTTTGAAAATTATTAAAAAAATGTATTGGCAATTTGCTTTAAAAATCCTTTAACAAATTGTTTGTTTTAACCCAAAAAGAGGTTCTATTTAAAACCTGAAGCTTCGTGTCTCATCGGTTTTATAGCATCGTTTAAATTGCTTAAAGTTGTGCTTTCAATTCTTTTTATGTAATCAGTGGTACTAATATAAATTTGTCCACTTGCTTTTTCAGGAATCATTGGTGCAAAAACGGGGAAAAGCAATACAATTCCTGAAACTAATTTTCTTGATTTTATTAAGAATCTCTTTTATCGATTTTAGATTAATAAAAAACTGCTAATCATTGTATATACAATTAATTAGCAGTTTATATAATTATAATTTTTCTTATCAATAATCAAGAAAAACTAACCCTGTTTTACTTAGGATTAACTTGTTGCAAATTCTTTATTTAATATTCTTGATGATATATATTTTGCAACACCGTCTTCGGCGTTTGTATTAATAACTTCTAACTTCGGTAAAGTCTCTTTAAGTAATGCAGGAGCATTTCCCATGATTAATCCTTTACCTGTTAAGGATAACATTTGAACATCATTAAAACCATCACCAAACGAAATTGCTTCTTCCAGAGAAAATCCTTCTTTTTCAAGAACACGCTCAATCGCAACTGCTTTATCTATAGATTTGTCCATAAATTCCAGACAAGTTGGCAAACTAAAAGCATGATGCAGGTTTTCTGAAGAATTAGCTAAAATTGCATCTTTCAGCACTACTAATTTTTCGTGGTCATCGTGTGCAAAAAATATTTTTATTGCGCCAAAATCTTCCAGTGTTTTATAATCCACTAATTCTGGACGGTATTTTAATTCCTCTTGAAAAGCATTTAGTTTCTCACTTATTCTATTGGTTTGCCAAACATTCTCTTTGAATAAAACAACCGTAATTTCAGGGTCGATTTCTACATTTAACGCTGCTTTTACAACTTCACTTTCTAAGTTAAAAGCGAAAAGTTCTTCTTTATTTGGAGAATGAATTCTCGCTCCATTTGAACTTACCAAATAAACCGGAACTTCCAGTTTTTCGATAATTGCCATTGCGTCAAGATGATGACGCCCTGTAGCTACAACGATAAGATAATTTTGATTGTGAAGTTCCTGAAAAACAGATTTAGTATAATCAGATATTTTGTGCTGTGGGTTGAGTAAAGTTCCGTCTAAGTCACTTACAACAACCTTTATATTCTTAAGTTTCGAAGTCATATTAAAAATCAAGTATTTATGATTGGCAAATTTACGGCTTTACCCTTACAAGAACAAAGATTGAAAGCCTTAAACGCCTAAATTACTTGAAGTTTATTATTTATTTAACTATTACGTTAAATATTATATTAAAGCCATTTTAAACCGCTACAATTCCTAATTTATATAAATTTATCGCTTTCTGAATAATCATTTCTATTTGCTTTAAAGGCAAATCCTCATTACTATTCAGCATCATGACTTTCATTCTCGAGCGATTTTCCTGAATCAGAAAAGGCTCTTCAAAATGTTTTCCTTCAACAATTCCGATGTAAGGTTGTTTGAGCTTTTTATGAATCCACAAATAGCAAAACATTTTTCCTTTGTAGCAAAAAAATGGCATTCCGTATTTTAAAACATTTGAAATGTCTTCGTCTTGTTTTAGAATAATTTCTTTTAATGCAAGAAACATCCCTTTTACAGGTTCTTCTTGTTTTAAATAGAAATCATCCAGTTGTTTCATTTTTTAGTTTTTGGAGTTTTAGCAAAACTTATTTTTAACTTATCAAGACATTTAGAACTAGTTTTGCTTTTATAAATCAAAGAATCATTTTTGATGTAAAACTTCTCTTTAGTAATAATAACATACGAAACATCAATCTCAGGTATACAGCCGGGTATCGTGGTTGTTATTTTATTCTTCTCATTAGAAACATCGCAATCAGAAAAAGTAGAAACATTGTAGCATTCTTCCATTTTTGAACTGCTTAATTCTATGGTATCTCCAATTATTTCCCAAGTTCCGTTAGAGAAGCCTGTCCAATTGCTGTTTCCGCCATTGTATAAAAATGTATTATTATCGAGTATTTTTATAATTGTTTTATTCTCGGCTTTAAATCCGGTATCATACCAGGTTCCAACAAAATTTTTCGGGCTACTTTCTGTTTTCTTGCAAGAAATAGAAAAAATAAGAACTAATAAACTCAGTGTTTTTATTGTCATCAATTAAAATTTTAATTTTCAAATTTATCAAAAAAAATATTCGTTTTCTACATAATCTAATAAGATATGTAGAAAACGAATATTAATAAATGTCAAATCACATTTCACGATTTACATTTGACATTTTATAAAATTAATCGTGATTTTCTATTTGTTTATAGGCATCAATTACCTTTTTAACTAATCTGTGACGTACGATATCTTTATCATCGAGATAAATAATTCCGATTCCGTCAACGTCTTTCAAGACCAAAATAGCTTCTTTAAGACCAGAAATAGTTCTGCGTGGTAAATCGACCTGTCCCGGATCACCCGTAATCATGAATTTCGCATTTTTTCCCATACGGGTCAAAAACATTTTCATTTGCGAGTGTGTGGTATTCTGCGCTTCATCCAGAATTACAAAGGCATTATCAAGCGTACGTCCACGCATAAATGCCAATGGCGCAATTTGAATAATTCCTTTTAAAATGTAATCTTCGAGCTTTTCGTTAGGCAGCATATCGCGCAAAGCATCATAAAGCGGTTGCATATAAGGATCTAGTTTTTCTTTCATGTCACCCGGTAAAAAACCAAGATTTTCTCCTGCTTCTACCGCTGGTCGCGTTAGTATAATCCTTTTTACTTCCTTGTCTTTAAGCGCTTTTACCGCCATTGCAACTCCGGTATAAGTTTTTCCGGTTCCAGCAGGACCTACAGCAAATACCATATCATTTTTTTTGATTGTATCTACCAATAATTGCTGGTTAGGCGTCATGGCTTTAATTATTTTACCGCCAACACCATGAACTAGTATTTTGTCATGATCGTAAGATTTTCTTTCATCCTGACCATCACTCATAATTACACGTTCAATTACATTATCATCAATGTTATTGTATCTGGTAAAATGAAGCATAAGCCTCTGAAATCTTTTTTCGAATTCATCTAAAACTTCTTTTTCGCCAAATGCTTTCAAAGTCGTCCCTCTTGCTACTATTTTAAGCTTTGGGTAATACTTTTTGATTATTTCAAGATGAGTGTCTTGAGCGCCCCAAAAGTCTTTTGGAGCGATGTCTATGAGCTCGATAATTCTTTCGTTCAAATGAGATAGTTTTAAATTAAAAATAAATCAGTTTTTATAAATTAGTGGTTGTCGGGTCTTTTTTAGTTTATAGTTTTAGTCGCAGTTTTCAATTACTGTGGCTGATACTAATCCCGATAGCTATCGGGAGAGACATTTTAATAAATTGTCTTTTCTTTCTTTCATTTTTGCAATTACTATTATTAGCTTTGCATTTCTCAAATTTAATGAAAATTAGATTTAAATACTACCAATAGTTATAAACAAAATTATGTCAATAATTACCCTTACTACCGATTACGGCTTAAAAGACCACTTTGTTGGTTCACTAAAGGGTAAAATATTATCAGAGTATCCAGAAGTTACCATTGTTGACATTTCGCATGACATTGACCCATTTAACACAGCCGAAGCGAGTTACATTATTGGAGCCTCATATTTGAGTTTCCCAAAAGGAACTGTTCACTTAATAGGTGTCGATATCGAACGCAATAAAGAGAATCAACATATTGCAATGCAATGGAATGATCATTACTTTATTTGTGCCGATAATGGGATTCTAAGCATGCTTACGCAGAAAATTGTCCCGCAGAAAATTGTTTCTATTAATATACATGATCGTTTTCCGAGTGAATTCAGTGATTTGGATATTTTTATAAAAGTAGCCAGCCATATTTCTAAAGGCGGTTTACTGAATGTTATTGGAAAAGAAATCACAGAGATCAAACAAATTACAGAGTTACAGCCTGTGATTTCAAACGACGGAACCTCGATAAAAGGTTATGTGATTTACATTGATCATTTTGGAAACGTAGTAACTAATATCTCTAAAAAGCAGTTTACAGAAATAGCAAAAGGTCGTCCGTATGAAATTGTGATGAAACCAAAAAGTATCAAAACAATTTTACCAAATTATTCCTCAATCGCAACTTCAGATAAATATCCGATTAAAACTTATGAAGGTGAGAAACTAGCTATTTTTAATGAAGCCGGTTTCCTCGAAATTGCCATTTTTAGGAGTAATCCTTCAAAAGTTGGTTCGGCAAATAGCCTTTTAGGATTGAATTATCGTGATGTGATTACTATAAAATTTTTGAGTTAAATATTCCATCAAAATAAAATACATTTGCACCCAATTTGAATCAAAAAAATAACATGTTTGTTAGAATAGTAAAGATGAGTTTTCACGAAGAAAAGATTCCGGATTTCCTGGAGAATTTCGAAAGCATTAAACACAAAATACGAAATGCACCCGGAAATCGTTTTTTAGAATTGTATCAGGATAAAAATGATAAATGCATATTTTTCACCTACAGTTATTGGGAAACTGAAGAAGATTTAGAAAACTATAGACAATCTGAGCTTTTTGATTCAGTTTGGAGTTTTACAAAAAAACTATTCAATGCGAAACCGGAAGCTTGGAGCGTTGACAAATTGGTTAGTTTAAATTAGTTTCAGGTTTCAGGTTTCAAGTTATATACTGGATCTGAAAATTTGGAATGACTTAACCGCAAAGGGCACAAAGATTATATTACAAGGTTTTAAAAAACACAAAGTTCGCAAAGCAGAGCAACCTGAAACTTGAAATCTGAAACAAAAAATAAACAAAAATAAATGAAATCAATCATTTTACGAGAAATAAAATCCTTTTTTGGCTCTCCTATTGGCTATTTGGTCATTGCTATTTTCTTAATTAGCAACGGACTATTTTTATGGGTATTCGAAGGAGATTATAATATATTGAATAGCGGTTATGCCGATTTGACTCCGTTTTTTACTTTAGCACCGTGGATTCTTATTTTCCTGATTCCGGCGGTTACTATGAGAAGTTTCTCTGACGAAAAAAAACAAGGAACATTAGAATTACTTCTAACAAAACCATTGTCAATTTGGGAAATCGTAAACGGAAAATTTTTAGGTTCCCTTCTATTAATCGTTTTGGCAATTATTCCAACATTTATATATGTAAAAGTGATTTCAGGTTTAGGTTCTCCTGAAGGAAACATCGATATGGGAAGCACCATTGGTTCCTATTTTGGATTATTATTTCTGATTGCTGCTTATTCTGCAATCGGGATTTTCACTTCTACTCTATCCGAGAATCAAATCGTAGCTTTTATAATTGCCGTTTTTCTATGTTTTATCTTTTATTTTGGATTTGAAGGATTAGCTTCATTGATTCCGGGATCTTCAATTGTTTCGGCATTTGGTATGCAGGATCACTTTAAAAGTATGAGTCGAGGCGTTATTGATACACGCGATGTTATTTATTTTTTGAGCATCACCGTATTATTTCTGTCTTTTACTGTTTATCAATTAAAATCTTTTAAAGCATAATGAAAGCATCTACTCAACAAAATATCAAAACGTTAGGTATTACGGTTTTTGTTTTAATCGTTTTAAATGTATTGGGAAGTTTATTTTTCCACCGATTTGATTTAACCAAAGACAAACGATATACGTTATCTGAAACCTCTTTACAAATTGTAAAACAGGTTAAAAATCCGTTATCGATTAAGATTTACATGCAAGGTGATTTGCCCGCAGATTTTAAACGTTTGCAACAAGAAACCAAACAATTACTGGAAGAATTTCAGGCTTATAACAGCAATATTGTTTTCGAATTTGTGAATCCATTAGAAAACGGGGACGATAACATGGATGTTGTAAAATCTTTGTACCAAAAAGGTCTTACGCCAATAAACATAACGGTTGATGACAAAGGAAAACAATCTCAGGCAATGGTATTTCCGTGGGCAGTTGCGGTTTATAACAATAAGGAAGTTAATATTCCTTTGTTGAAAAACATAATGGGCGCTTCTACCACACAAAAAGTAATTGGATCGATTCAGCATTTAGAATATTCGATTGCTGACGCCATTAATAAAATCTCTAAAGACAGACAAAAGAAAGTTGCGATTATAAAAGGAAATGGAGAATTAAACGAAGTTCACATTGCCAAAATGCTGCAACAAATTCGCGAAAGCTATTACATCGGACCTTTTACATTAGATTCTGTAGCTCAAAATCCAACAGGAACTTTAGACGCTTTAAAGAAATATGACTTGGCAATTATCTCAAAACCAACTCAAACTTTCTCTGATGAAGAAAAACAGGTTTTAGATCAGTTTATCATGAATGGTGGAAAAACATTATGGTTAATCGATCAGGTCGCGGCTGATATGGACAGTTTGTACAATCAATCTGGTGCAACTCTAGCTTATCCGAGAGATTTGAATTTGAACGATATGTTCTTTAAATACGGTTTCAGAATTAATCCTGATTTGGTAAAAGACGAACAAGGAAGTCCAATAAAATTAGCTACCGGAGAACAAGGAAGCGCTACTCAATACCAGGATTTCATCTGGAAATTTGCCCCTGTTGTTATACCAACCAGCAATAATCCGATAGTGAAAAATTTAGGTCAAATTAAATTTGATTTTGCCAGCCCAATTGATACTTTGAAAAACGGAATCAAGAAAACCGTGTTATTGCAATCGTCTCAATATTCTAAAGTAATTGGAACTCCGGCAGAAATCAATTTGAATATTGTAACCGAGAAATCTTCTCCGCAAGATTATTTAAACAAAGGTAACATTCCACTTTCTGTTTTATTAGAAGGTTCTTTCCATTCGGCTTTTGAAAATCGCGTTTTACCTTTTAAAGAAAATTCATTTTTGGCAAAAGGAAAACCAAATAAAATGATTGTGATTGCCGATGGTGATTTAGCCAGAAATCAATTAGACAAAAATATGATGCCGGTAGAATTAGGTTACGATCAACGTACCGGAAATCTATATGACAACAAAGATTTCATGATGAATTGTATTAATTATTTGTTGGATGACACGGGACTTATTAACATTAGAAGTAAAGATGTAAGCTTACCGTTATTGGACAAAGAGAAAGTTTACGAAAATTATACCATGACGCAATTCATAACTATCGGACTTCCAATTCTAATTTTATTGGTTTTTGGAATAGCATTTACTTACCTGCGAAAAAGAAAATACAGCAAATAGATGTTAATAAAAAAATTGCGAAACTAAGATTGTTTACGATATATTTGTAAAACCTATCTTAGTTGAAGAAATACTAAGGAAAAGTACAAAAAAATAAAACAAAAGAGATGAAATTTATAGTATCGAGTTCGTACTTATTAAAACAATTACAAGTTTTAGGTAGTGTAATCAACAGTAATAATACGTTGCCTATTTTAGATAACTTTTTATTTGAATTAGACAATGATGCGTTGACAGTTTCGGCTTCAGATCTTGAAACTACTATGTCGGCTACATTATCAATCGATTCTAAAAGTAAAGGAAGCGTTGCTGTACCAGCTAAACTTTTGCTTGAAATTTTGAAAACGTTTCCAGAACAGCCTTTAACTTTTACAGTTGAAGATAACAATACAGTTGAAATTAGTTCAAACTCAGGAAAATATGCATTAGCATACGCTGCGGGAGAAGAATTCCCAAAAGCGGTTAGCCTTGAGGATCCGTCAGTAACACTTGTTCCTGCAGATGTTTTGGCAACTGCTGTAAGCAAAACTATTTTCGCTGCCGGAAACGACGACTTACGTCCGGTAATGTCAGGAGTTTTCTTCCAGTTCTCACCAGAAGGATTAACTTTTGTGGCAACAGATGCTCATAAATTAGTAAAATATGCCCGTACAGATGTAAAAGCGTCTCAGGTTGCAGATTTTATTATGCCTAAAAAACCTTTGAATATTTTAAAAAGTATCTTAGGATCTTCTGATGCTGAAGTAAAAATTGAATACAACGATTCGAATGCGACTTTCTCATTCGATAATTATATTTTAATGTGTCGTTTAATTGATGGAAAATACCCAAATTATGAAGCGGTAATTCCAAAAGAGAATCCAAACAAATTAATGATTGACCGTTCTTTATTTTTAAGTTCAGTTAAACGTGTTGCGATTTTCTCTAACAAAACCACACACCAAATTCGTCTAAAAATCGCCGGAGCAGAATTAAATGTTTCTGCAGAAGATATTGACTACTCAAACAAAGCCGAAGAAAGATTGACTTGTGATTATCAAGGAGATGATCTTCAAATTGGTTTCAACTCACGTTTTTTAACTGAAATGTTGACCAACTTACAATCAGATATGATTATGTTAGAGATGTCACTGCCTAACAGAGCAGGGATTCTTACGCCAGTAGATGGTTTAGAAGAAGGAGAAACAGTAACAATGTTGGTAATGCCTGTAATGTTAAATAGTTAACATCAAAAGTTATTTTTGTTACAGGGATTTTTTTTAGTTTCAAATTAAAGACATATCATTGTAAAAAAAAAATATCGCTATTAACCAACCATTTTTTATACCTAGAAACCGCAACTCCGATAAAGAGTTGCGGTTTTTTATTTTAAGGTGATTTTTTTGTTTCAGGTTTCAGGTTTCAGGTTTCAGGTTTCAGGTTGAAATGAGATTATGGTTTGTGTAGATTTAACCGCAAAGTTCGCAGAGGTTTTTCGCAAAGTCCGCAAAGCTTTGTATTATTAAGCTTTGCGAACTTTGCGGTAAAAAAAACACAATCAAGACAAACCTGAAACCTGAAACAAATAAAAATTTGAAACATTTTCTTTAACTTTGTACTATGAAAATAGAAATTTGGTCGGACATCATGTGTCCGTTTTGTTATATCGGAAAAAGACAACTGGAAACCGCTTTAGCTGAGTTTCCAAATGGAGAATTTGAAATTGAGTGGAAAAGTTTTCAACTTGATCCAACTATTACGCCACAATCAGGTAAAGACGTTTATACATTCTTAGCTGAACGAAAAGGGATTTCGATTGATCAGTCAATAGAAATGCATAAAGGTGTCGTAGAACGCGCAAAAAGCGTTGGTTTGGATTATCATTTTGACAAAGCAATTATCTCGAATTCTTTGACAGCACATCGTATTATACATTTGGCTAAGTCCAAAAAATTAGGTGACGAAATGGAAGAGATTTTCTTCAAAGCTTATTTTACGGATGGAAAAGATCTTAATGATGCCCAAACTTTAATAGAATTAGGCGTTCAGGCAGGTTTAGATTCAAAAGAAATACAAGAAGTTGTAGAAAATGAAAATCTTTATTTAAACGACGTTCATGGTGACATACACGAAGCAAATCAAATAGGAGTTCAAGGAGTTCCATTTTTTGTTTTTGATCGAAAATATGCCGTTTCCGGAGCACAGCCAGTTGAGGCTTTTGTGAATACGATTAAGGAAATGCGGAAGTAGTTTAAGAAGCAAGACTGGATGAGACAAGAAGCAAGATTTTAGACTTTAGATTTTGATCCAGATTGTCGCTCTGAGCGAAGTTTAAGAGCAAACGTTGTTTTCGATTTAGTGTGGTAGTATTTAGTTTATCATTGCAAATAATCATAAAATTTAAACAAGTAACCATAAAGAAAAAACGTAATATCTTGCTTCTTACATCTTTCTTTATCAAGTCTTTCTTTATCAAGTCTTTCTTCTAATATCTTGCATCTTGCTTCTTACCCCTTCAATCTAAAATCTAAAATTAAATAACTCCCATTTTCTGCATTAGGAAGGTTGCGCTTTTATTTTGGCAGATTCCGGTTCTAAGTTTATAATCAAAATGAAGTTCGTTGTCTTTAATTTCGACTTCAAAGCATTGATTCGTTAAGACATCCGGATATTCATTTGTAGTTAGGCAAACTTCTATATCGTGCGTTGCAATAGCTCCAACAGCTTTTTTAGCAATGATTTTTTTGACTACTTCAATTGTTCCGTTTCGTTTGTCGTCAGAGTTTGTTCCTCTTAAAATTTCGTCTAATAGAACAAAAGCAGGCTGATCTTCCAGAGCATCCATAATTTGCTTTAAACGCTTAATTTCGGCAAAGAAATAGGATTCACTATCCGCCAAAGAATCGGATAATCGCATTGAAACCAAAACAGGAAGTGGATGAATATTAGCTTTTGAAGCACAAACTACTGAACCAACTCCACCTAGAACCATATTGATTCCTAAACTTCTTAAAAAAGTACTTTTTCCTGACATATTCGAACCCGTTAAAATCATGAATGATTCCGGATAAAAATGAGTGTCATTCCCTACTCTTGTCGCTGGATTAAGTAACGGATGCCCCAAATTTGAGAATCCAATTTTATAATCCGAATTGATTTCAGGAAAAACAAAATCAGCATTGTTGTACGCTAAATTTGCTAAACTATTCAGAGCTTCAAATTCACCAATAATAGCAATCCATTTTTCAAGTTCGGCTGAATAATTGTCTTTCCATTTTAAAAGTGCTTTCAAAACATGAAGATTAAACAAGAACATTCCGTTAAAAACTATTGCGGTGACAAAATTGTTAATAGTGTCCATTCTCGAAAACAACTCCGAAAGATCTTTTAAATGTTTACTTGCGGTTGCGTTTCTAAAAATTAACTGTTGCTGCAAATTCATTAATTTCTTGGATTGAAATGTTTCGGTTTCAATTTTCTGAACTAATAAACTATATTGTTTGATGATTTTGTCGATATTATCAGCCTTTGCAATCTCTGACTGAATTCGCTTAAACGACTGCCCTAATACGATCATATTGGCAATGAAGATATAAGTTACATACGACAACAGAATGGTTTTTGAAGTGACAAAATACGCAATTAAAAAACCAAAAAATAAAGTTGGAAGAATAATTGAAGCCGCAACTAATGCTTTAGATAAAGTGTTATTTTTAAATGAATTCCAGTGAATTAATGAATCATACGACCCTTTACTGTCATTACTGACAATTGCCAAAGCCAGGAAATCCTGACGCCAGTCGATTTTTGTTTTTAATTCGTTTATTGCTTCTTGATTTTCCAAAATTGTATCATTAGGCAACAAACTCAATAATTGATTTGCCAATGTTTTTTTTCCGATAAAAGTGGCTGTTCGGTTTATATTCTGAAATAAAGAATGATCGCCAAAAATATCTAAATCATAAGCATATGGATGGTGAAAATCATTGAATTCTATTCCGTTTTCAAAAGGGATTTTTTCTCTTTTTAAATACGTAATTTCATTTTGATTAATTTTTAGAATCGCAGAAGTAAGCTCTTTTTGAAAAGATAATTTAGAATGAATTCTCATCAAAAAAATAAAACCAACAAAAGATAGAAAAGCAAAAACTACGTAAAGTGTTTCATTCGTTTTTATGTAGTAAAACATTAAAAATAAACAAAGAAAAACACTTAAAAGACGTAGAATACTTATGCTGTTGTATCTTTTATTGATTTTATGAAAAAGTGCTGTATAGTGTTGAACTTTGTTTTGATATGCTTCCATTTTTAAAATTTAATGAAATACAAATATAGGTTTTACACTTACAAATTTACTATCAAAAGGTACTGATTTTAGGTTTCATGCATTACTAAAACAGGTACTGAAACTTCTTTGGCGATTTTTTTAGAAAAACTGGATTCGAAAAGACTTTCAAAGAAGGATCTTTTATGGGTTATAGTAGTCAAAACATCTACATCTTTATAAAGTATAAAATCGAGGATTGTTTCTTTGACTTCGTCACTTGGCAAAACCAAAAACTCTACATTGTCGCTTTCAAATTCCTTCTCCCATTCTTTTATAGTGGCATCAGAAACATCTGTTCCTGAAGTTTTAACATATAGGCTTTTTACTTTTGCATTTGTTTTCTTTGCAATTTCTAAAACCTTTTTTAGTTCTGCTTTATCTTTTTCACGATAGCGTGTTGTGAAACCAATTATTTTAATTTTCTTGAATTTTGCATCTGCAGGAATACAGAGAACCGGAACTTTTACTTCGGAAATAACGGAACTTGTATTAGACCCCAAAAAGAATTTTGTCCAATCTGTAACACCCGAAGTTCCCATTATTACAAAATCAATATGATCTTCTTCAACGGCATTTTTTAGATTATAAATTAAATCACCGTCCATTAAGCGATGTTTTATTACAATATCATCTAATTTACGTTCTGTAGCAATAGCTCTAAGTTTCGGAATTTCATCCTTAAACATTTCAAATTTTGCTAATTCTATTGAACTATAAATCGAAGCATAATTTTCAGGAAAAAACTGGCTGTCATAAACCGGAATCTCAAAAGTATGCAACAAAACAAGTTCGGCATTAACAATTTTAGCAAATTCTAAAGCATGAACAAAAGCATTTGTAGCGGCATCAGAAAAATCTGTGGGAAATAATATCTTTTTCATTTTGTTTGAGATTTAGTAGTTTGTTTCTCAAATTTAATCATTCTAAAAACAAAACAACCTGATAATTATCAGTATTTTAACATTTTAAATTTTCTTAAAAACTCAATTAAAAAAGGGTTGAAAATTACATTTTCAGCTTATGTTCCGGTTGCGATCTTTATGGCTTTTTTATACCTTTGCATCATGATAAATCAAGATTCTATAGTTGCATTGGCTACTCCCTCCGGAGCTGGAGCCATTGCTATCATCCGTATTTCAGGTTCTGAAGCCATTACCATTGGAAATTCGGTTTTTAAATCCATTAAAAACAAAGATTTAACCAAACAAAAAACACATACTTTGCATTTGGGTCATATCGTTGATGATTCAAAAACTCTTGATGAAGTTTTAGTTTCTGTTTTTAAAGGACCAAATTCTTATACAGGCGAAAATACGATCGAAATTTCATGTCACGGATCAACTTATATTCAGCAGCAAATTATTCAGTTATTATTGCGAAAAGGCTGCCGAATGGCTGATGCAGGAGAATTTACGCTGAGGGCTTTCCTTAACGGAAAACTGGATTTATCTCAGGCAGAAGCTGTTGCTGACTTGATTTCGTCTGACAATGAAGCTTCGCATCAAATCGCAATGCAACAAATGCGTGGTGGTTTTAGTAATGAAATTGCCAAACTGCGTGAAGAACTTTTGAATTTCGCTTCTCTAATAGAACTGGAATTAGATTTCGCAGAAGAAGATGTAGAATTTGCTGACAGAACTCAATTTCATGAATTATTAAATAGAATTGAATTTGTTTTAAAACGTTTAATCGATTCGTTTGCGGTGGGAAATGTTATCAAAAACGGAATTCCTGTTGCTATTGTTGGTGAACCAAATGTTGGAAAATCGACTCTTCTAAACGCTTTACTAAACGAAGAACGTGCTATTGTTTCTGACATTGCCGGAACAACTCGTGATACTATTGAAGATGAATTGGTGATTGGCGGAATTGGTTTCAGATTTATTGATACAGCTGGAATTCGCGAAACTAAAGATGTTGTAGAAAGCATTGGGATCAAAAAAACTTTTGAAAAAATTGATCAGGCTCAGGTTGTAATTTATTTGTTTGATGGTCTGAAATTTCAGATTTCAAGCTCTGAGTTTGTTTCTGAAATTGAACAAATCAAGAACAAATATCCACTAAAACCTTTGGTAATTGTGGTGAATAAAAGAGATATATTATCTACTGAGGAAGTTTCAAACATTACCACAAAGCTCGAAAATTTGGATGCAAAACTTTTATTGATTTCTGCTAAAGAGAAAATTGGTGTCGATGATTTAAAGAATGAATTACTTTCTTTTGTAAATACCGGTGCTCTTCGAAACAATGAAACTATTGTAACAAATACAAGGCATTACGATTCTTTACTTAAAGCTTTAGATGAAATTCAAAAAGTAAAACATGGTCTCGAAACAAATCTTTCAAGCGACTTAATTGCACTTGATATTCGTGAAGCTTTATATCAATTTGGTCTTATTACGGGTCAGGTTTCTAACGATGAATTATTAGGGAATATTTTTGCTAATTTCTGCATCGGGAAATAATTAACATAATTTTAATATATTTACCTAAAAACATTGTTAATAATAAAACTAAAATCCTACATATTTTGCCTCAAAACACACTTTTTGTACCGTAATTGTACCATAAAAGAAAAATCTCTTTTATTTGTCTTTTAAGGGCAAATTACGGCGCTTAAATGCTCTTAAATCAACTTAATATTATTAAAAACAACCAAAATTATAGGCAAAATTAACATTTTTACTTGCTTTCCTTTTGTTTTTATTTTGTTTAAAAATGTACCGCCCTTTCATCTAATATCTGCGAGGTCTTGTAAATGCTGATTTGTTACTTTCTTTTACAGAAATTAGCAAATTTTTAAACTATTTAAATGAACCAAAAAACATAATTATTGGAATTGAAAGCCTTATATTTACTGGAGTAATTAAATATTTTAGTCTTGATGATTTAAAAAGTATACTTGTAATAATTTCTTCCAAATCAAAACGTGTTACTTAGGCATTCTTAACTACTTTCAGTCCTAATAATTCCAACTAATAAAATTGGGAAATGAGCTCGAATATTTCAGTATATAGAATATGTGGATTTTGTAGTTCTGAGTTCCTTGCAAAGAAAACCACAACAAAATATTGCTCTTTAAAATGTGCAAGCAAAGATTATAAGCGAAGGTTGAAAAATCAGAAAATTGAAAGCTCGAATCTTCAAACAATCAAAATAAAAAACCAGCCTCTTATTGAGCTTAAAGACAAAGAATTTCTAACTGTAAAACAACTTGCATTGCTTTTAGGTTTTTCAGTTAAAACTGTCTATCGTCTGATCAATACCAAAAGAATAAATGCCTATAACTTTTCAGAAAGAAAAACCTTAATTAGGCGATGTGATATTAATGCTTTATTTGAAAAGCCACAAATTGGATTTGAAGTAGTATTACGACCAATAGAACAAAAAAAACAAACTAAAATTACGGACTGTTATACTATCACAGAAATACAAGAGAAATTTAATATTTCAAGTGGTGCTTTATACAACCTTATAAAACGCAACAACATAAGTAAATTTTCTCAGGGAAAATTTACTTATATTGGTAAAAAGGAAATTGATTTTTTTTTGAAGTAAACTTAAATACTACATTTATCCTTCATGTAAACTCTTCCTTCTTTAATTGAGTTTCGTAAAATGAATTTTCATTTTGGACATCTAATCATACAATAACATTATTTGAATTTATAAATTTAAATAATGAATTTACATCGAAGCTTTTCTTTCCAAATCAATAATAACATTTAATAATTTATTTAATGGATTTACCTCCTTGTTTAACGCGAATGAATAAAACAACTCGATATCTAATTCTTTACACTTTTCTATTATAGATTGATTAGGCAATTCACGACAAACAAGGATAGACTTCGATATTATTCCTCCATAAGTTTGCTTTACAATTTTCATTTTGTTTACATCCTCTTGCTTAACCAGTCCCGATTTACATTCAACAAAAATTAGTTTTTTTCCAGTATTAATGAGAATGTCAATTTCATTTTTAGTCACTTGTTTGTCTGACTTGAAAGTAAGTTCAAAACCTAAGAATAGTTCTTTATAGTTTTTTGCATTTGCAATTTCTCTTGCAACTATTAGTTCCCACCAAACTGCTCTAAAAAGCAATTCTTGAGCAATCTTGGAATTTAATTTTAAAATATTCTTATTATTATATTCAATATTTATTGAAGTTGCATCCCAAATAACTCTAATATTATTATTAACTGATTCAATACCTTTTGCCGGTAATGAATCATTTTTATTAAAATATTTTTTTCTAAATGCACCAATTATTAATTTGTATTTATAATCATTGTTAGCGAAATTTTTAATCTTTTCCGCCGTTTTTATATCTTCTTCAGTAAAGTCATTTATTGTTTTATAATTGTATGTGCTATGTCCGCTGATATCAAAAAACTCTTTAGCAGATAATTCATAGCTAATACTTTTTCTTTCATAAGAAGGCAGTACAAAAAACGAATCATCTTGATTTATATAAAAGCCATTTAATCCCTTTTCGTGAATAATAGCCTGACAAGCTAGTACCATAATTTTAGTACCTCCAGTTAGGTTAAAAATTATTGAATCATCAGGATTTATTTTTTGAATTATTTTTTCACAAACTGTTTTTATTTCATAAAAATCAAAGGCATTGCATCTATACTCACTTTGAGAAATACCAGCAATCATCGGTTTTAAGTTATTAAGGCTTTCTACTGATTCTTTTGATACTATAAAGTGAATTTTATCAGGACTAAATTCTCTAATACCTACATATATTGGTAATAATTGCCCCCCGACTAAAGCTATTTGATGCTTCATAATAAAAATATTTCTGGTTGATTCACTAATGGGTCATATACAATATTTAAAATTTCAGAACCAGGCATTGGCTTTCTTAACTCTTTCAAATATTCTCTAAAATCTACATATACAATTTTACATCCATAATCTTTACCAAATATACTAGCGGCAGCCACCATGGATTTTTTTCCTCCTGTAATATCAAGAGTCATATTTGAATTTGGATTTAAAATCAAACATTCTTTCAATGCTTTGTATATAGTATCAAAATTTTCATCTTCAATATAAATCATCTCAAAATTTGATTCCAAGAATTTTTCTAAATAATCATTTCCATCACTTTTGTTATTGGTCGTGAAAATGATATGTTTTTCTGGATCTACTGCCTTTGCAGTTAAAATAATCGGTTCTGGCGAAAATCCTAAAATTGAAAATAATACACCACCTGACGGAATACTGTTTTGATAATTAATTTTAAAATTATCTATAACAGCTTCAAAAAGATTTTCATAATAAAGCTCTTGAGCTTTATTAAAATTACCTGAATTTGCTAGTTCAAGCCATTCATTTAAATACGGTATTTGCTTTTTCATTATACTATTTCTAATGTTAGATTAAAAAATTTAAGTAAATATTTTTCTCTATTAAATTGAAAATATTGTTTTTTAACTATTGTAAAGGTATTGCCTTCAAAAACACAATCATATGTGTGATTTCCAACAGTTAAATGGGTATTCTTACCTGATATTGCATAAAAAATTGGAAGTTTTACAAAATCATCTTTCTCAATATTTATACTCACATTTGCTTTTACAATTAGATCAGATGGGATCTGTGTTGGTAAAATTTTTTTATATTTTTCGTAAATGATATAAGTTTTAATTAAATCAATTCTTTGTGGAGCAATTTTATATCTATAATTACTGTGATTTATTAAATATTTATGAAAATCAAGAAAATCTACTCTCTGCTTTTCATTTAATTTACAACCTACTTCAAATCCATTAATTAAACCATGATTTCCATCAATATTTGCAGTAAAAATTAATCCATCCGTTTCTGAAATTACGCCCTTAGAATGATTGTCATAATTCCCAAAAATTTCACATCCTTTTTTAGCTAAAACTTCTGAAGCTGATAAATGATCGTTTCTATAATTCATACCTCTACAAAATAAAAATACTTTAACACCTCTAATCACAGCATTTTCCAACGCATCTACTAGCTTTTGAATATGTTGTAAACCAACAATACTATAGGTTGACAAATAAAGGTATTCTTTGGAATTATCAATAATATAAGTGATTTCGTCAAGAAGATTTAATGTTATATCTAAATATGTAAATCTTAAATTAGAGTCGGTTGCTTTTGGCAAATTATCGAATGCATAATTTACTTGAGTATAGTTTACCATCATTTTACCCTTTTTTGACGAATCAATAAATCCAGAGTAATTAGTCCCTTTGATATAAATTATATCAAAAAGTTTATCTAATTCCTCACTACTATTTTTGTCTAAGTAAATTCCAGACTCTGTGTTTTCATTTAAAGAAGGTGTTGTTAAATTAGCACTCATGATAAACCCAAAATCCCTATCTGCTATAATGAACTTAGCATGAGCAGACTCAGAAGCTCTTACATGGACACCATTGTCTCGTAATTTTTTAATATTACTTAAATGAATTGTAGAAGTTTTATCATTCAATTCTTCTTGTGGTAAAAATTCACTTAAAGAAGTTAGATTAGTAAGCTTTGATTTATCTAATTGTGTTAAAATAAATATTGCAATATTTGTGCTTTCTGCTTTTTTAAGTATTAAATCGAATATTTCTCTATCAGTTATAATAAAGCTACAAATCTTAAGAACGGATCTACTATTATTAATAATTTTAATTATTTCCTCTTTGAGCCTAAAATTATTGTTTTGGGTTATAAAGATTGTTTCATTCTTAGTATAATTTTTATACGTTTCTGCATTTTCGTTACTTATAAAGGCTCCTGCTTCTAAATTATCAGTATGTTTTATATTGATTATCATATCTAAATAGCTAACATATTTTGTTTAATATCTAATTTCTCTAATACCTCATATTCACCAGCAGCTACCATATAATTCCTTAAGTTATCTTTATATTCAGGATAAATACTAGTAAAAGATTCTATATCCATTCCTGAAATTTTAATACTATTTAAAATATTTTTTAATGCAACAACTTTTTTCACAAATTCATCTGTTGTTTTATAGTATATGTACAGAATAAATACATTATTATCAGTGTTCCCGAACTTATAATCTCTCATTCTAATAATATTAGAAATAAGTCTTTTCCTATCTGGAGCATTTAATAACATTTCTTTATTGATATCAATACTTATCTCAGATTCTTTATTTACAATGTTCTCAGAACGAGCATTTTTTATGTCAAAAGTTTTTTCAATTACTTTATCTAAATCTTCGGTACTGAACGAAAAGCATTTATTCTCACTGTCTTTATGTCTATCAATTTCTTGCCAATTGGATGTCAGTATTGGTTTGAAATTTCCTTGATTATCTTCTCTTTGTTTAGGTATAACGATTTTAAATTGAAGATCTTTAATTTTATCTTTAATGTTGTTTTCAAAAGATATAACATTTCTTCTTGTTGCATCATAATATGAATTATTATCTGCTAGTGAATAAATTGGAAATCCATCTAGCAATTCTTTTTTAAGTATGTCGTCTTTTTTAGTTACATTAACAATACAATGCAATGTCAATTTTGAGAATGATAAATCTTCAATTTCAACTAAGCCATAAGGAATATGCATATCTTCTCTGTTTTGCAAATCGATACTTTTTATTTCTTCTATTATTGAAGACTTTGAAAGTGGTGTATGAACAATATCAGGACCAAAGGGTTTAACAAGTCTTGAATTTCCTAATGAATTTGTATATATATAAGAATCACTTTCATTAACATACTTGGAACTATAAAATGTATAAAATATTTTTGGAAGTGGTTTTAAAGAAATACCATCAACGTAAAAATCATATGACTTTTTATGCTGTCTAATTAATGTTTTATATATAAAAACATCAATACCTATTTCGCTTAAATAATACTTATCAGTATCTTCAATTAAATGGCCATCAAAAATTAATTTGTTTATTCTGAATTCAATTAGTGATTTTGAAGCACCAAGTAATGCTGCTAATTGTTGTTGTGAATAATTTGGCTTTGCTACTAAAAAATCTACAATTACTTTGTCTAGACTATCTAAAGGATCTTTTGTACTATCTAATATAATAGAATGAATACAATAAATTGGATATTGGATACAAAACATACCCAATATTTGCTCCTCTTTAGTAGCTAAGTCCTCATATAACTTTTCAAAATCTATACTAAATAACCCCATACTATAACTTTAAAGAAATTTGTTGTTTTCCAAAATCCACTCTTGTTATTGATACATCTACTGATTGATTCAAATTAAGTTCAACACTTTTAGGAACCTTGGTTATAGGCAATAATCCTGCTAAACCATTTTCAAATTCAACAATGTACCCAAAATCTGCTTTGTGTACAATTTTACCATGGTATTTCATTCCGACTTTCACCTTGTCTTTATTTTCAATCCATATTCTTTTCTTCTTTTCAGCTATTGTCTCTTTAATAAAACCTTTAGTGATTTTATGTTTGATTCCATTATTTACATCTGATTGAGGAAGATTAAGGGTTATTCTTTGATTTACTCTATCAAATTTATGAATAACTAATTTTAAATTTTGGCCTATACTATAATTCTCTATTTCTTCCAATAATTGAATTGATATAAATGAAATTGGAAGTAAGCAAAGAAAATTATCTATTTGAAAAAAAACACCATAAGGAGTATCATTACGTTTACCTATAAATCTATATTCAGCATTAATAACTTCTTTTTCTTTATGATTTTTAATGAAATTATCAAACGGAGATGAACTACTATGGTAATCAGCTATATTTATAAAATTCCCCATTTCACTATTTTTACTTAGCTGTACTAATTTCCTAAAGAGTTTTGTATAATTAAACATCCCGTCAAAATGTGAACGTGAATCAATAAGTGTTGCTTCATTACCAACCAATATCAATTTCTTTTTAGCTCTACTGAACGCTACATTTAATCTGCGGGCATCATCTAAAAAGCCTACTTTGAGATATTTTTTCTTACCATCAATAGATTTCACTATACTATGATCCGTTGATCTAGTGAAACTAAATATAATTATGTCGTATTCTTTTCCTTGGAAGGAATCTAATGTTGCTACATCAATGTTTATATTTTTACAAGCTGTTGATTTTCTTATGAATTGCTTAATATTGGCAACCTGAAATTTATAAGGAGCAATAATTGCAATATTTTCTGTTTTAATATTATTATCTAATAATTGAGGTAAAATAAACTCGGTAATAATTTCGGCTTCAGTATCATTTTTTACTGAGTTTTCTTCTTTCTGCTCAAAAGGATTTTTTGAATTTGAAGTGTCAAAAAATACAATTTCTTTATCGAATGGGAATGACATATTTATCTTATTCAGATGAGTTCTACTACCCATCAAAACTTTCGCACCATAAAAAGCGTCTGAAACAAAATTTCCAATATTAGGATGCATTCTATGCTGATAATTTAGCATTTCTTTATTTGCAGATGGAAATTGTTTGGATTCAATTCTGTTGATTATAAATTCAAAAAAAGAAGTCTTCAATGCATGTGCTATCTCAACATCAGTGTATCCGTTATTATAAACAGAATTAGGGAAACTATTTGAATCCTCTTTATCAATCAAAGAACTATCCATGTATGGTGGCAATTGCATTTGATCACCAACTAAAATTACTTTTTTACCAAGTTCAATAGCAACTAATGTTTCTGCAATATTAGCTTTACCTGCCTCATCAATAATTACTGTGTCGAATTTAAAATTACTGTCCTTAAATATTTTATCTCCTTTAATGCCAATACAAGTAGCAAAAACAACGTCTACTGAATTATAAATAATTGGTTGTAGTAAAATTTCACATTCATTATTAAAAGATTCATCCCATAAAGATAAAGCTTGAATAGTATCGAAAAGCTCCTTCACAGACAAACCAGTTAAACCATCCCTTAGAATAAAATGCTTTTCTTTAAAAGTGTCTTTTAGGTAATTATAACCTTTAATTAAATCATTTACTTTTTCATTGAAAATCAGCACTCTATTTTTGGAAGCAATGTCCTTTTTAACAAAATCCAAAAATAATTCAGTGAGTATTTTTTGATTTTTAATAAACAATTTATAGTCAATCTTGTATTCTTCTACAAGATTATCATAGCAATATTTTTTTAATCCTTTATCTATTCGTTCAGGGTTCCCAACGCGTAATAGATTTAGATTTGGATTTTTAGCAATTTTTTCAAGTACATTATCTACCGCAACGTGATTTTGACCTGAAACCAATATCTTTTCATTATTGGCTGTTAATTGCTCTATTATCTCTGCAATTACTGTTGTTTTTCCAGTACCAGGGGGACCTTGTACTAAAAAATATTGTTGTTTCCAATTGCTTTTTTAACTGCTTTAACTTGAATGTTATCAGGCTGTTCAATTTCTGTCCTTACTAAATCACTATTCTTAAATTTTATACTTTTTAAAATTGGAGTTTTAACTTTCGACGGATTTACTAATAAAGATTCTATATGATCAATTTTAATCTTTTTCTCTAAAAAATCTTTGATTATTTCACGTTGAATATCAAACTGCCTAGTGGAAACTCTCTTGTCAACATAAAATCCGTTTTGTAATAATTCTAAATTTATATCTTTATAAAAGTTTAAAATATAATTATCGTCTTGGATAGAAATAAATCCATCAGATAATTTTGTTAATTTCTCCTTTTGATACAATTTTACATTTAATATAGCTCCTTCATCAAGTTCAAATTTATCGCCAATTTCCCTTGGTAATTTTATGGAAATGCCTCCGGAACTACTATTAATTTTATCAAATTTTTCAATAAAAACATTGTTCTCTTTAACACTAGCCAATAAACTAATTTGATATTCTAAAAACTTATCAATTATTGCCAATGTTCGTCCTTCTTGCTTTAATAATTCACCGGTATCAAGTTTTAATTTTTCAACAATTTCAAAACATTCTAATTTTGTTAAACTATAATTCAAGAACTCTTTTTGAGAATCATCAAATGGTAATGCCCCTAGAGGTGATAAAATTTTTAATTTATTAGAAAATAAAAATGAGCCATATTTTGCATTATTTTTTTTGGCATTTGTTGCAGACGAAAAACTTTGTCCAAAACTGAAATTTTTGATTAGAAATCTGACATCTTTTTTGTCTTTTGAAATTTCTGCATCTCCAAAAAAATTAGTTTCATCATTGTATAATGAAAATTCAATAGACTCGATATTTTCTTTCTCATTTCTAAAATTATTCTTTTCTCTTTTATTTATTTTGAACCAATACTTGTCATTTGATAATTTTTCGAGTAGTGTTTTTTCATTTTGTTCGTTGTATGAAAGGCCTTCTAAAAAGTATGGAATAGCCTGATTCTTAAACGTGCTTTCAAAAGAAGCATCACTCATTAAAAATTGAATGTATAAAGTTATACCTGTGTCAATCTCTTTGCTGAAAATATTAGCATCTAAATCAAATCCTTTTTTTATTATTTGAATTTCTTTATCAGTAGCACTTTGTCCAAGAAGTGTTTTTTTGAATTTGGCAAATGATTGTAAGTCTTCTTCAATAAAATTCAGATGATCTTTTAATAATTCTTCAGATTCAAAATCTTCATATTGATCCTGATGAGATGGAACAAAATCTATTAAATTTGATTCTTCAAATTTGCCGTTAATCTTTAACCGTAAATCTTTTGTTTGCTTATTAAGAAGTGATTTTCTAACAATCCCAAATAATTTATCTTTGGTTTGAACAAGGTAAGTACTATTCAAATCCTGAATGATTTCAACATCAAACTCTTCTCCTCGTTCTAGTCTTTCCCATTTGATTGTTTGATTAATAGGGTCAACGAGATGCTTTTGAGTTAAAACAACTTGCTTATTAACTTCATTTACTTCAAAAACAACACATTCGATTTGATCTCCAACTTTATACATTTTAAATTCTTGTTCACTTTGAGGAAGTGACCAGGAAATATCAATTAAGGAAAGTCTCCCTATATATCCATCAACATATTCAATTATGATTTGAGAAGGAGCAATAATTTTAGAAATTGTAGCCTTTACAATACTACCACGTGTAAAAAGATTTATATTATTTTTAATTTCCTTTGTTTTTGGGTTATGAATCATAAGTTTAGTAGAAAGTATTTTTTTTTCTATTATCAACACTAAGATGATTTTCTTTATTAATTGTATATTCACTAAATCTTTTTAAAGAAGAGAATTGATCTGTTAAAATTTCATATTCATTTTGATTTATTTTTGAATTTGGATTGCTTTCAATTAAAACACCCTTCTCTTTTAAAAAATCCACAGCTCTTTCAAGAGAAATATTTAATTCTCTTAAAACCTTGTTTAAACGGATGTTTCTGTCTAACATATATAAGTTCTATTTGTATTAACTATTCTCAATACTAATTGTATATAAAATTGGGTGATTGTTGATTTTTAATATTTCTAAAGATCTATCAAAAGAAATATTGTCATCAAAATTAATATTACCATTCTTCAATCTCCAACCATGCTCGACACCTGCATCAGGTCGAATTATTATTTTAATTTCATCATTACTAAATTCGAAATATCTGTAATGTGGAATTGAACCAGATACTACATTTATATTACTAGCATCTAATTCATAACGAAATAATTTTAAGTAACTATCTCGTGATTCACTATCTCTGAATTCGTGAAAAAGCTTTTGAGGAATTCTTTCGTTATAGAATTCTTGACCAAAAAAAGTAAAATTGTCTATTTCAAAATTTAACTTTGTTTGAAGTCTATTAATGAATTGCAGCATCAACAAACAACCAAAAGGAGTTTTTAGATAACGGTCTGAATAAGAAACATTGAATTTTTTATCCTTCATTTTTGAACATAAATCTATTTTATTTTCTAGTTTATTGAGTACTTCGTCTGCAAGATTTACTGAACTTACAATTGAATTCGTATTAACGACTGCTTCGAAAACAGTAGTTGTATTTAATAAGTTATCGGTTTCAAATGTTTGTAAAATTGGAATTGTCGCACTGTTAACTTTATAAAGTTCTCCATTACTTGATTCCCCCCAGTTCTTATCTAAATCAAGGTTAACATTGTCGTTTACAAAATATTGTTGATTAGTTCCATCCTGTAATTGAACAAATGAAATTGTAGTTAATACCTCGTTCACAATATTGTTATGAATCCATAATTTTGACCAAGCAGATAATTGAATTAATGTCATTACATCTTGATTATTTGTAATAATTGGAGAATTTTTAAGGACTATATTAACAACTGCTTTACTTTTTAAATTTTCTAAAAATAAAATACTATCTAAATCCCAATTTTGCACATTAGAATTAACAATCAACCAAACCTCTTTGATTTTAGATGTATAATTTAACTTAACGAGCTCTTGTTTTATACCACCTAGCATTCTCTTTACGGAAGGATAGCTATTTATTATATCATTAGAAATTGTAAGATCATTTATTCTACTTAACCAATCTAATGCTATATTTCTATCTAAAAGATTCAAATGCCATTGTGTCTTTCTATCAATTAAACATTTTGTACAAGCATTTTGGCAATTGCATTCTAACTTAACTTTAGAATGTTTGAATATTTCATCTGCATATAAAAAGAATTGATTTGCATATCCTGCTCCACCTTTGGTGGTATCAAAAATAAAAATTGTTGAGTAAGTGTCGTATCTTTTAATTCCAAAATCAAGTTCACCATGCTCAATAGCAAGATAGCTTGCAAGCTCTTTGACGAAAATTGAGCCTAATGAATACAATAATATTTCATTTCTTGAATATGTTCCATTTTCTCTAATTCTAATTTCGCAAAAATCAGTTTTAAATCTCCCTCCTAAAATTACATTTGGTCTTATGGCAGTTGCAGAAAAATTTCCTAAACATGCTGAACCTCCATTATCATCTTTTCCTCCTCTTAACCTTCTATGGTCATTTAGTTGCTCTAGTGATAAACCGGTTTTGCCACAATGCAAACAAACGTGAAAGCCATTGCCATTACCCACATTGTAGTACAAAATCTCTCCATTTTCTTCGCTTTCCCTTATATCGTAAATGGTATTGCTATTCTGTTCCCAAGGTTTGACATTAATTAATAAAGGATCTACATAGTAAATTCTTGATGATTCTGATATTTTTCGATTTGGAGTTTGATAAATATCTACAGCAAAACCAGCAGGTTGAATCATTTCTGTAAAAATGCCTCTATTACCATCATTATCATAAACTAACCCTCTAAAATTGTGGTTGTGACAATGTGGACATTCCGTTTCTATAGTTTGACCTTCTGAAACTTCAACGATTCTTTGATAGCCACAAGAATTGCATAATTGAATTATTTCTTTATATGATTGATTTCCACGGTTATCTTCTAAAATAATGCCTGAAGAAGAATAATTCATCCCATCAATAACAACATTATTGCCGGGTGCAAATTCAGTTAATGCTCTTGTAATAAAATAAGATGGATTTTCCTTTTTTTCACTATTCTTATTATTTAGACTGTCGATGTTAGTTATGTCAAATTCAACAATACCTGTTGGTAAACCAGCCGTTGGTAAAAAACCTTCTTGAGCTAAAAAGGTCAATGCATTTTTCTTTAAAAACTGAATGTATTGAATATTAACAGCTTTAAAAGCGGTAGAGGTATTTCTAAATTCTTCTTCGATTTCTTTTAATTTACTTTCGAAACCTTCTTTTTTGCTTTTAGATTTATTTAATAATTGATTAAAATTTGAAAATACTTTATTCAAAATATATGTAAAGCTTTTATCTTCATAACTAGTATTTCTAACAATTTCAGCTACTTGGTTTGAAAATAATCTTACTTCATTACCCATTAACCATGTGACGAATTTCACAGCTATTGGTTCTAATTCATCAAAAAAGAAACTTTCTATTTTATCAGTAACTCTTATACCTCTAACTGCATCAGTTTGAACAAACTTTCCTAGAAAGAAAGCATTTATATGGCGCTCTATAACCTGCGTACTATTGAAAGAGATAAATGGAGGAGCAATTTTATGTGTTAATGCCCAAGTAGGAGTATTAAAAGCATTCAATCCAACTGGATTTGGAGCACAAACCGTAAAAGCTATTGACTTGCTCTCTTTTCTCCGACCAGCTCGACCAGCTCTTTGTAAATAATTTGCTGGGCCAGGTGGCACATTGTTCATAACAACTGTTGAGATACCACCAATATCAACTCCCATCTCCATTGTTGTTGAGCAGTTTAGGATGTTTATCTCTGCTTTTTCAAATTTATCTTCTAATTGTTTTAATCTTTTTTCGCTTTGTTGTGCAGAATGTTCTCCAGATAAATATAACGGTCTATTTAAAATTATTTTTTCGTGAATATTATTCCATAAGCCATTTTGCTTCCATTCATCTGAGTTATTACTAATCCAATCTTTTGTTGCTGCGAGAGCTAATTCATTTTGCTCATTCCTGTTAAATGGGAATAGGAATTTTGGAAATGTATATGGTTGCGATTGTTTTATCTCAAAATGTCTAATATTATCTTCTGTAAAAGAACCTGTAATCCAGGGAGAAAATCCTTTAAATTGTGCGTCAATCAGACGTTTTTTTACCGGACATAACCAAAGTTTTTCCGGAATTTGAAGTCTTGTTTTTTGCTCTAAGTTCAATTTATACCCTGTATCATCAACATCTAAAACATTTGCTCTTATGGCTTTCCAAATTTCAAGAAGTAGTTCATTAATATCTTGTTCAATTTCATTTGTGATTTCACTGCGACTAAAATAGCCTAACCCAGCGCATAATAATAATGCTATCCTATTCGGTCTGGCTTCATTTGCTCTGAACGTAGGCCATTTTTTAGCATTTGTTATATTTGAATCGGAATTGTGAATTTGGAAACTTTTTAGAAATGATGTCGAATATGGATAAATTGAATTATCCAAAACGAAATAAAATTGATTTCTAATAACATAGTCAAGACCAATTTTTAACAAACTTTTCCACTCTTCAATTGTAATGTTATATTGTTCTGCAATTTTTGGTAATTGAATATTATCTAAATCTGGATAAACCATGCTCACCATTCCTAAATTTTCTAGAGATCGTTCTCTAGGTAATCTTCTTGCGAAATTATCAAAAAGTAAAGCTCTTGAATATTTTTCAAGATTTATGAAATTATCTTCTCTTGGATTGTTATTCTTAAAAAGAGTTTTTAACTCAGATTTAGGATTAAGATAATCATATATTTGTTTCCATGACAACTTTACGTTTACAATTGTCGGTTGTTCCAAACGGTTTATCTGCTCTTGAATGCTTTTTTGGACTGGCACCGGTGCACTTTCCAAAGATTGTTTTAAAACTTTCAATAAAGCCTCGTTTGGATTATTTTGACTAACTGATAATTGTTCTTTCCAAAGCAGATGAAATACCTGAGAACGTATCCAATTGTTCTCGTTATCAATATTAATTAAAGCTGATATTTTCGCAGTTCCTTGACGGCTATCTGTAAATGAAATGTATTTATGTCCTTCCCAAAGCATTTCTGAACGAATTTCATCGGTAACTGGAGTGTTATCTAAAAAAATATCTGATAAAATTCTGTTCATAAATGAAGAAGAAATTCTAAAATGTAATGGATTATCTAGATTACTAGAACAATAAGGACAAACACATTCACCATCACGATCAGCTTCAATAAAAACATTCTGATTACGATTTATTTTACCGCTATTATCAATTCCGAATTCTAATGTATTGGGAACATGTCGTTTATTAATATTCCTTTTTGTAAAGAAAAAGGATCGAGTAATTGGGTTAACATCATCATTTTCGTCATTTTCAAAATCATCAACAATAAAATTATCCTGATTAATTGATGTGGCCAATGTCAAAATTTCATTACCGTTTCTTTCAAGTTGCCTTTCTGCTTTCAATAATTCATTACCACAAGAACGACAAGCGACCAGTTCGAACATTGGAAAAGTACACTCACAGTTTTTCTCGGCATAAGTAGTCATGGTACCCAATGAACTTTTTGAATCGAAATTTTTATGTTTGTCACAATTTGGATTTGAACAAACATAAACACCTCCTATACCACGAGAAAATAAATGAACTCTTAATGGTAAAATTGAAATATCATTGTTTTTACTTTCGACAATAGCATCAACCATTTCCAATTTTTCATATAAAGAAACTTTCTTTGCTGTTAGACTTTCTGTTATTTCAGTTAAAGTAATAGCCTTCGAATCATAAACTTTTTTTCTTATAATTTCGATTTCCTTTTTATTATTGATTTGAAAACTATCCGGTAACTCTTTGAATTCTCTTTCACCTGTAATTACTTCTATCTGATGCTTTTCTATACCGCAAAGATTAGCCATAAAATCCTTTAAGTTTGTTTCGCTTTCTACACCACTACCTACTGTTGCAGAAGTAATCGCAAATCTTAAATCTTTTATATCAACTGCAAAAGCGTCGACTACCCTTCTAATTAACAAAGCCATTTCTAATGCTGCCGAACCTACTAATGTGTGTGCCTCGTCTAACAAAATCCAACGTAATTTACCTTTAGAATTATCTAATAATGGTACATCTTTATCACGCACTAAAATGTATTCCAACATTGAAGGATTTGTGAAAAGAATTTGTGGTGGAGTTTCACGTATCTGTTTTCTTGATATTAGTTCTGGCTTATATTTACTTCTGTTTTTTACGGTTGAATCCTCCTCAGTATTTCCATTATAAACAGCATAAGTTAAACCATCTAAAGCTTTTACCCAAGCATCCATTCTTTTTTTCTGGCTGCCAATTAAAGCATTTAGTGGATATAGAAAAATGGCCCTTACACCAATATCATTTTGACAATTCTTGTATAAGTCATGTAGAACGGGCAACATAAAACATTCTGTTTTACCAGAGCCAGTACCAGTAGTAACAGCAATAGACTTCTTATCATTTAAAAGTACTTCCCAACTTTTCACCTGATGTACATAAGGATTTCTATTTTTAGGAAATTCATATTCACCTTTTATTTTATTAAGCTTGTTGATGAAATTGTTATCAAACAAATTAGTTAAATCGCCAAATGTTTTTTTAGCTGGTGTCCATGAAAAAGTGTTTTGGAACACTGGCTCAGCTAATAATTTTTCTTCTTCGAATAGATCTGACAAATAATTTTGAAATTGAGCATCACCTGTTGCCCAAAGAGATAAAATAGAATCTTTTAATCTATCTTGAATCTCACTATATATTTTTTTGAATTTTATTTCGTGATTCATACTGTTTTTTAGTTTAGATAATAAATTAATGATTCTTCATACCATTTTTTATCAAGATCTTCTACATACTTAATTCTTCGTCTAAAATTGTCCCCATTTATATGCCATAGACCTGTGTTTCTACCTGAAATGGATGATGCTACTGTAAGTGGTGCAATTACAAGAATATTAACTTGTTCATTCCATTGCTTCTGTGGTATTGGCTTAACATATTTATTTCTGTCATTTTCAATGTCATAAAAAGGTAGCTGACTTAAGACCCTTTCACCTAAACGCTCTCTAACATTGTTAAGCTCTGCATTAAAAACAAAATTGGAATTTTTAGTCTTTTGAAGTAAACACAAGCTTAGTTTATTCCATTTAAAATTTAGCATAACAGCAAGTGCTTCAAATATTTTTGGATTAATTTGACAAATGTTTTCCCAATCTGATTGCTCAACCCAATGAAAAGATAATCCTAAATCATTTTCTAATTCAACAAAATCATTTCCCGAAAATTTATATTCTCCTATATCAAATCTTAACGATAAAAAAGCAAAAGCTTTTGCTGCCAATTCAGATGATGATGTAATGGCTTTTATAATATCAAATGTTGCAAAAGGCAAATCGTTTTCTTTGCATAAATAATAATAAACCCAAAACTTGTTCCATACGACACCAGTAAAATCTTCTTCTAAAAGTTGCTTAGAATAATTAATAATTCTATTATTTCTATCCTCAATTGTAGTTAATTCATTTTCCGGATTCACAGAAATAAACTCAGGTTTAATTTTGAGTTTTGAATTTTTGTCCGAAAATAGAATAAATTTATTGGCATTAATTGTATTAATTGAGTAAAAATCTAAATCTTTTTTTATTTCAATTTTACCGATATACTCCAAGTCACAATCTAATGGTAAAGCATACACGCTATTTGAAATATCAATACTTTCGATTTTATCAAATTTTATTATGTTTTCATCATTTACTTTCCATTTTATTGTCTCTGAAAATTGTTTTATACTATAGCTTTTAATTTTTCTATTTCTATTATGTGGTAATAGTTCAAAAATTTCCATTTTTAAAAAATTGTCAGCATCGATAATATTGTAAAGCTGAAAAAGTGATTTAAAAGTATCATAAAACTCAAGTAGCGGTTTTACTTTTCTTTCTATCTTTTTTGATATAACAATTTCCGGGTTCTTATTATTAAAAATCCTTACTTCATATTCTTTTCCATAACAATTTGCAATTAATCGCCAACCTTTTATTTTATCTAAAAATATTTTATCATCATTTATTACATTTTCATTCTGATCAACCAATATAACTCCTTGAAAAGGTGAAATTACTTCAGCAAGTATTCCAAAACTTTGATTATTTACTCTAATTCTAGTTTTGATCGAAGATGGGAATTTTGAAGGATTTGTTATTTTAAAAGTTACTTTATTTTGATTGATACTACAATCATAATGGTCTGACTTGTATACCTCTAAAACAAAATAATTGCTATTTACTACAATTTGTGGGTTGTTGTAATCTGAACTTGTTGACAAACACAAATCACCAATATTAAAAACTCTTTCATACTCATCAATACCATCATGCGAGATTTTGACATCTAAGGCTCCTAATTCTAATGTAGTGTGTTTTGAATTCCAAATGCTTTTATTTACTTGTTTCCATTCTATATTTGGATTATTAATCCTTTGTCCATTATTGTCATAAACAATTATTCTCAAATCATTCTTTACAATATTTAAATTGCTTCCAACTAGCCATTTTGGTTTTTCACTTACTATGCTCCAGTCAAATATATTCTCAGTGTTTGTTTTAAACTTAATCGTACTACTATCAGGTTTCTTTAACTTAATTTCCTTTTGAAATTTTATAATAGAGAAAGCTTTACTATTTATCTTTATTACAATTTTTTCTTCAAAATTACCATCTATTGAAAAAACGTCATTTGATAATACATAACCATAATTATTATTTGTGTGTCTAGATTTTTCTAAAACAAAATTTTCATTATTACCTGACACCCATAGTGTTGGGAAATTCAAGTTTAATCTGGTATAGAGTAAATGATTAGCATAATAAATTTTGTCATAACTATCAATTACATAAATTTCAGTATCAAAATTTTCTTTAAAAATGACAAAATCTTTAAACTGGATTATTTTGTATGTCTCATTATTTCTTTTTGTGAGTTTAGCAATTAAATCTACACCAACGAATAATTTATATTCATTTTGATAATCAACAATTTGATCATCTAAAATATAATTCAATTCTTCAAATCCAATTTTTGAAGTAATGGCAGTATTGAGAAAAAAAGTGTTACTTTTAGAATTAAAATTCCATTTGAATTTAATAGCATTATTCTTTTTTCTGACCTTATCTCTTTCAAGAATTAACTCTTCGGTAATTTGCTTTAAATCTGCATTTGCTCTAAAACTTAACAGTTCATTTTCATCATTATCTAAAACGGCACGAACAATTTCTAGACAACTACTATAAATAATTTCATTTTGACTAGATTTTGGTAATAGACCAGTTAATTCACTGTTAGTGGAAAAATCTTCAATTGAACTAGGATTTAAATGGATAATTTTCAAAAGAAAATCTCTATACTTACCACTATTATTCTTTATATGTTTTAATGGAAGGCCTCCTTGTAATAATAAAGTTTTTAGATAATGGGTATTTTGAATTTTAATCCATTTATAGTTTAAAAGACTACCTCCAGTTTTGGCTGATTCATAAAAATCATTGGCATCAAAACATAATTTATCAGAACACAATGAATTATAAATTTCATCTTTTGAAGGATATCCGCCATTGAAAATTCTTTTCCACCACTCTGCATAATAAATTGCACAATCTTTAGGATTAAGCTGAGAAAGTCGTTGAACAATTTTAAAACTCTCCTTTAATTGATTAAACTCTAAATCAGAAATTGTATATTTCCAAACTGGCTGACCTGAATGAAAATCAAGTCTACGGTTTTTTAAGATTTTGTAAAATTCACTCATATCACAAATTTTTATCAAAAATAAAATGCATTAATGCATTGTATCTGCACTAATAATTATTTTTCATTTTGTTAACCCTATCTAGAAATTTTTCCACTAAAAATAATGGCTCTAGCACTTTTATTTTTTCTCCATGAGACAAAATCAGCATTTCTAATTCATAATTAGGAATTACTTTTATTTGCAAATAATTTCTACCATCTACTTCTTTTATTATTTGTGAACCGTGAATAGGTTTAGTTTTCACATAAGGCATCAAAGATTCACTAATCTCAAGAACAATTATTTCAACTTTATCGTTAGGGACTGTAACACCAATAACATCATCAAAATACTCTTTAAAATCAATATCAGAATTAATGTAGTTTTTATTTACTGGTTCTATACTTTCAATTCTATCTAGCGCTAAATTTGTGATTGTTTCATAGTCATCTGACTTTCCAAATAAAAACCAACGCATATTGAACTGCTTGAGGTAATAGGGATAAATTATGATACTAGTTGAATTTTCGGTTTTAAAGTTCTTATAACAAACGTTTAATACTTTTTTATAAAGAATTGAACTGTAAAGTTCAGGTATAAATTCTAACCCTTTAAGGAATTCGTTTTCTTCAAAACTAATTATGACATCACTTTTTTGCTTTAAACTAAAGGACGATTCTAATCTCGTATTCAACTCATTAATCCAATTGTATTGCGGTAATCCTTTGAACCTTTCTAATGTCAGTAAAGCTTCTCTAAGTTGGTTTGCTTCTATTTCATTTAACGGTTGGTTTGAAATAGAAAACTTTGAGTCTTCATATTTATAAAAAACTCTCCTTCCATCTTTTTCTTTCTTTAATTCTATATTCCAACCTTGTTCACTCTCCATGAATCTGATATCATCATAAAGTTGCCTTTTTTTTATTCCTTCTTCTTTACCTGTATATTCATAAATTGCTTTATTGCATTCCTCTACAAGATCTTCAATAGCATAGTTTCTTCCTGAGTTACGGAAACATTTATCTAAAGTTTGGTACCTAATTATAGCGTGCTTATTTGTAGACATTTAATTTTCAAGATATTTATCATTACCTAACAATGATACGAAAGCAATTTAAAGCAACTTAAGTACGACCTAAATCTATCAGCCACTTTATCAGACATTTACACATCAATTTCATCATCAAATAAAAGTAGAAAGTCTTTTAATCTTCATTTCAAGTTTTTATACTACTTTTTATACCATCCACCGACAAATATTATCTTTTAATTTATTTATTATTTATGGAAAACCGTATTCACAAACAATTTCAAATATATTCATTAAAAAACATCGCCTAGTACGTATTTATACCTGTTTATTTATTAAACTATTCTAATGGTAATACATACTTTTACATAGCATCTAAATAACAAATTACCATGAAGCCATTTACTTTTGACCAGATACCAATAATGATGAAAAAGCTTTATGATAAATTAGAGCATTTGGAAAAACTCATTGAAAGAATCTCCCCTACCAGAGAAAATCAAGATGAGCTACTAAACATTCAAGAAACATCAAAACTTTTAAATCTATCGGTATCAACAATCTACAGTAAAGTATGTAAAAGGGAAATTCCATTTAACAAACAAGGTAAACGCATTTATTTTTACAGACATGAGTTAATGAAATGGATTAAGTCCGGTCGAGTAAAAACTTATTTAGAAGTCCAAAATGATATTGAAAAAAGTTCAGAAATCTAGTGTATTTTAGATTTTTTGAAATTTCGCTTTTTAAGCTTCATCTCTGAATATTCTAGTCATGCCAACTTAGTTTTTTTTGTCTTAGTGATATAATCAATATTCAAAAATTCTATTATTTTTGCATGAAACAACTCCCATGAGTTATGTTATCTTAATAGGGACGCTTTGCTTTATTTTTGTGATATTTTGTCCAGATTTGTACCATTTTTGTACCACATAATCTGGAAACACCAGTAAATACTGGATGCTAATTTCTGCATCGGGAAATAGTGGAATGAGCAAACATTACAAAACGGTATTTTATTATAAAAATGCCAACATCTAAAAATTGTAAACTCTAAATAACAAATGCGGTGAAAAAATTATATAATCACCGCATTTTTTTTGAAGAATATTTACTGTAATAACTAAGATTTTACTTTAAGAACGTGGTTTAGACAAGTTTCTGTCGTACATGATAATAGTTCCTGCAACAGCCACATTTAAGCTCTTTTCTGATTTGAATTTTACTAAATGATGGCATTTATCCATTACTTTTTTGGATAAACCATGATCTTCTGCTCCTAATAAATAAACACAACGTCTTGGATGTTCAAAGGTTTCCAAATCAACAGCTTTATCATCTAATTCAATACCAACTAATCTTGCTCCCTTTGGTAAGTTTTCAAAAAAAGCTTCAAAAGTGTCATAATGGAAATAAGGAATCGCCTTTACTGCATCATGAGTATCACAAGCTTGTTTGGCATATCGATTACCTATGGTAAATATAAAAGTAGCACCTAAGTTTTGTGCCGAGCGCCACAAGACACCCAAATTTTCAGGTGTTTTACCATTTTGTATTCCTATTCCAAAATATTCATTTATAAAGTTATCATTCATAGTGGCAAATTTACTAGTTATAAATAAAAAAGCCAATTCTCTTATGAAAATTGGCTTTTATTTTTTTTCAATTTACCGAACAATTTAATTCTTTATAATTTTCTTTGTTACAGCTCCTGTATCATTTGAAATGCTAAATAAATATAATTACAGTTCAGCTGCTTCTACAACAAAGTGCTGTCCTCGGGATGAAAATTCCTGTTTCCATAATTTTCTGTCCGTTTTGCCAATATAATAAGTCATGGTATTTGTTGTGGTATTTGTTGTGCTTCCTCCTAGCTCATCATCTACGATAACTGCCCACACATCCAAATTACCTTTTTTAGTCTTATATATATCCGATTTTACGCTTTTAACCCTTGCTGTAAATATTCCAGTTTTTTCAGGGTTATAATCAAAAATAGCAATCTCTTTTGTATAACCTTCTTTAAGCGGTAGCAATCTTAATAAATATGGATAAAAACTGCTGTCAAAACAAAGATTACTTAGCGTTTCATTGATTATATCTTTTTCTTTTCCTTTAGCAATATGGTAACCAGATACTGTTTTAGCATCAAAATTTAAAACAATATCGCGTTGCATGTTATAAGATGAATGATGTAATGGAACAAGAGTTGGCTTTGCAACAATGGTAGAATCCGTCCATTTTGCTTTTGCATTCTTGATTTCAACATCAGTTACGATGGCGAGTTTGTTTTTAGCCGCATCGATCGTAGTGATAATTTTTGCCATTTCGACTTTTGTAGTATCTTTTACAGAATACCACTTCATGGCATACTTTTCGCTTTTAATCCATTTTGTTTCGATGCTCTTATCTCCCGGCTGGAGTTTTGTTTGCGCAATAAAACTGTATGCAACAAAGACAAGAGTAAGGGTAAATATTTTTTTCATAAACTTATATTTTTACCTTATCTGACGCAATAATATCGCTTTTGTTACAAGAATTCTAATCCAAAATCACTTCAGGATAAGATAATATATTGTCTGAAAAAAATATAAATTTGTTTCGGTAACTGGCTGAATAGGTTCTTAAAATAATACCTTAAAAAATCAAACAATTCAACCAGACACAGAGGCTAATTTCTAAACAAGAAAAATAAATGACTATACAAGATCTAATTGGTGATTATTCAATTTCAGGAAGTAATCAGGATGATAGCCACGAAATGACTTACAAGGGCATCTTGACGTTATCACTGGATAAAAATAACCGAATTATTGCTCATTGGATTATTAACAACACACAAGAACAAAAGGGTCATGGGTTCTTTAAAGACAATATTCTGGTAATCAATTTTAGTTACAAAGGAGACGACAATAAAACTTTTAAAGGTGTTGCTGTTTACCGTTGTATAACCAAAGATGTACTAGATGGATTTTGGTCTGAAAAACATGGAAATCCTCTTTATCTGGGAACTGAGCATTGTTTAAGATTAGAAAGTACAGAGCAATTAAATTAGATTTTCAAATTAACTGCTCTTGTCTCTTTAATAGTTCCATAAAGTCGATCATTTATTCATTAGAAACACCGGATTTTGCTTCTAAAAGTAAAAAAAAATCATTTGTAGAGTGATATTGTATCGGCTAGATTTTCTCTATTAATAAAGGCTGTAATGTATTCCTGGACTTCATTGGTAGCTTCAACAGGTGTTTCAAAGGAATTGATATGAAATTCATCATCCTGATCCAGAATATGTATGATTTCTGTATAGCCTCTGGAAATTAAACTCCCTTTTAATTTAATTATATTAAACTGCTGCTGACCATCTAATTCCTTACGTACTTTTAGTTTTATAGCTTTATCCATAGTAAAATATTTTAAATTAATAACTCGATAATTACATTCAAATATAAAAATTAAATATTTCAAACCACTGTTAAAAAACAAGGCGCAAAGCATTATTTATCAACAGATTAATAACTGCTAAATAAAGCTTTATTAAACTAAAATTTGCGCGAAAACATTACAAATAAAACAAAAAATCAAAAAAAGATATTAACTGTAAGAGAAATCGAGAAATTAAAATAAGGTATATATTTTTGTCTTGATACCTGTTTTTATACAAAAACAGGTATCAACTTTCTAAGGCTTTTATTGATTATACTTCGTGTCGATTTCTTTTTGAGTTCGTAATCTTTACTGCATTTTTTTAGCTCAACAAATAATCCTTGAAATTTATCGTAGAGTTCATCAAGTTCCTGCATTGCTTTTCTGGTATTAGCATCTTCGCTTTCCTCTATTTTATTCTTGGAAATCACTGACATATGTTCAAATTTGCGAAATGCGTCCAGCAAAATACGATGCTCTGAAGAATTTATTCCTTGCATAATAAAATATTCTAATATATAAATGTAAAAAAATTTGAATTTAATGCATAACCAATAGCGGATCTGCATCGATATAAATTTTAGATAATGGTAATGATCTCAATGTTTCGGTTTTCATTTTTCCTGTATTTCCTGACTGCATATTAATTGCGGTACTTAATAAAATCTCAGAACGATTGCCTAAAGCAAAAATTTCCAAATCCTGAAGTTCATCAACATTAAGAGATGGATTTATCCCTCCTGAATAATTTCCCTCGTGTTTTGCATTGAATAATTTATAAATAGAAGGATATAAAATCCAGCCTTTTGTATTTGGAATCCTGTCGTCTTCAATAGGAAAACCAGCAACATCTTTGCCAACCGTTTTTTCGCCAATTGCAATTACATCCATAAAAGGACGAAGATTATTGATCATTATTTCTGAAGCCGAAGCTGTTCGTTTTCCGCATAAAATATATACTCGTTTAATATCCGGATGTGTATTTTTAAGAACTTCAAAACTTACATTGCCTTCATTGCTTTCCAGAGCTTGCTGAAAAGATTGTTTTACGATTCCTCCATTTTTATTGCCTTCAAATTGTATAAAAAGATCACTCGATTTTATATTTGGCGCCAGAATGATACTTAATGCTGTTGCAGATGATACATCTCCTCCTCCATTATATCTCAAATCCAAAACTAATTCTGTTACATTCTGATTTTTTAATTCTTGAAAAGTCTGCAGAAACAATTGCGCCTGACCAACATCAAAATGCGGAATTTCGACATAACCTATTTTTGTATTATTATTCGAAATTACCTGAGAAGAAATAGGTTGAGAAAAAGAAAACCCTTGTAATAATGAAACTTTTTCGGGATTAGAAAAACCCGTTTCTTTTGAATAGGCAACTATTTCCAAATCTAAATGTGTTGCTGTTGCTATGTTTTTATAAATCTTATCATAATTATTCAAATTCAGTTCTTCGTCATTAATTTTAGTTATTAATTGTCCTCTTAATAATCCGTTGTTTTTGGCTGGAGAATCGTATAAAGCGTATAAAATCACGCCGTAAATTTTGTTCTGATATTCTGTAAATGAAATATCAAATCCAAAATTCCTTCTTAAACTCTGCGGAACTGTTTCGGGTAAATTCGGATTCACAGCATACGAATACAGATCTGATTTATTTAATAATCTATTGAAATATTCCTTTGGATTTATGGCTAAATCTCCCTTATCAGGCATTGTTTCATTCCATTTATAATACTTTTTCATTTGATTGTAGATCCAATCATTTGTGTATTTATTGGAACCTTCTTCATAGACTTCGGGTTTGTCATCGACTTCACAGGAAATTAAAAATATGCCGAAAAAAAGAAAAAAAAGGATTCTGATAAGAGAAGAATATTTCATTTTAAACTTTTAAAATTATGGGACCTAAACTCTTAAAATAATACTATTAGAATTCAAAAAAGTCCAGTAAATTCAAACTTCCGTCTACGGATGAAAATTGACTACTATCATTTTTCTTTTCGTCCAATACAATCAATCTTGATTTATCTTTAGTCATTAACATTACAACAAAAACCTGTTTTCCTGGTATATAAGATTCTGTTGTGCCGTGTTTTACCAATTCCATTTTTATAATTGGAGGCAATGAAGCTGGAAATTCAACGAAAGTACTGTATTGATTTTGTCCAATATTTTGTGCTACAGCAACAGTTTCTCCATCTAATTTTCGTATAATTCCGTCCAAATTTCCTTTATATGCAGTGTTTGAATATCTATTGAATGTGGGAAAAATAAATTTGAATCCTGCATTTCCTGCCTTTGTTAATACTCCGGGTTTTGTTGCTAAGACGTTGTCAACCCATAAATCTTTTTTGTGATAAAACGAAATTGTATCAATGCTTTTATTGCTTGTTATGTAGTAGGAATGCAAAATTTCTTTGCTTCTTTTATTTGTAATCACAACATCTTTGGGTGCATTTTCATAGATCACAAAATCATAATCTTTGACAATATTTTTGACGAATGCATTCTTATTTCCAATTTTTATTATTTTGCCATTAACAGCAATCTGAATAGAATCTGCCCGTGCATTATAACCTCTAATAACCAACTTTCCTGCTTTTTGTTCCGGATAATAAGGAACCAATTCGTCATTTGTACAAGACTCTAAAAAGAGAAGTGCTATTAAAAAAAAAAGTGCGTTTACAATCTTGTTTTTCATTTTATATATGTAATTAGTAACTGTTTTTTTTGCTGTTCGATAAAAACAATTACTGATTTATTTTTAGTTTTTGATAAATTTTATTTTTAGTTTGACTTAGGTGCTTTTTTCAAAACATCATTTCCTAAAAGTCCTTCAGCAGTGATCAATATTTTGTCAATTTCATAGCCTACAAAGCTTGTGTTTTCGTTTAAGAATGAAATATAAACATTATGACTGCCTTTAAATTCTGAAATATCTACTGTGTAATCTTTAAACTCTGCATCGAGCATTGTTTCTCGTTTTAAATGTATTGTTGACAAAAGTTTAAAAGTTGCCGGATCTGATGATGTTGAACCATATACTAATAAATCATGCGAGCCATCATAAATAGATGTTTGTGCGTTAATAACTAATTCTATTTTTCCTGAATAATATGACAAATCAATTGGTGCTGTTGTAGCCCAGTTTTCTTCAATATTTCCAAGTGGTGCTCCGGTACTTAGATCAACATTATAAGTCCCTAATATACTTATGGTTCCATTTACAATTGCTCCGGATTCATCAACCTGAATATTTTTTCGGGCACTCCAGTTGCTCTTATTTCCATCTTTATCCAGTAAAACCCAATCAGAAACGTCTCCATCTTCAAAATCCTCTTCCCATATTGTGAATTTACCACTTACAGGTTCTTCAGGAGACTCAGGTTCCGGTTCTACCACCACAGGAGGAGAAGAAGCAATGGGATCATCATTTTGGCAAGAAATTGCAATCAGAGCTATAATTGCCAATAAAAAAAAGTTTTTCATAATAAATTAATTAAGCGTATTTGGTAAATACTTTTTTATAAACTATTCTGCTTTATTGCCAGAGGTTTATGTGTTATCAATCGAGTAAAATACAATCTGAAACGTCTTCATCCTCAAAATCATCTTCCCGTATTTAAATTGGGCAGATGAAGCAGTTGTAATCATTAGTAAAATAAATAGTATCGTTTTTTTATTTTTTGTTTTTAAAAAGCATGGGCAAAAATGCTGCCCATGCTGAATTAAATATTTATTAACCTGACAATTAGAAATTTGTAAACTTAGTCCAAGTGTTAGTCCAGTTAGCTTCTGTTTTGAAAGCTCCTGTAGCACCTGTAAAGTCTAATGTACCATTGTTGAAGAATGGTTGAGTAAGTGCCCAAGCTGTAGCTGGATTTACTGTTGAAGTTGTGTTTCCAAGACCTAAACTTGTTGTGGTAGGCAATACTGGATTAACAAATCCGTGAATAGATAATCCTGACCAAGTAGAGTTACTTGACAATGAAGGAGCTTCCCAGTAGATTCCTTTATTGTATCCTGTAACAGTAACGTTAGTAAGACTGATTTGTCCTAATCTACGAACGTGGATTGCATTTTCGTATAAATTAGCTGTTGTAGCAGAGCTAACTCCAATGATAGACAATTGATTAATTACCGGACGAGTGATTAATGTAGTTGTAGTACCTCCAGCGTTGTTATCTAATTCGATACCATTTGAATCCGGGCTTAATGTAGATCCACTACCTGAAGTACTGTGAGTAGAATTACTATCAGCAATTGCGATAGCTTTTGTAACTGTTCCTGTGTAACCAAGATCAAAATCAAAGTTATCATCATCTGGAGCAAAAGAAACTAAATGGTTTACATTTACTGTTCCTCCAAAAAATTCGAATGAATCATCTCTTCCGTAAGAAACCTGAACGTGATCAACCACTGTAGCAGAACCAGCACCACCAAAAGTTAATCCGTTGATTTCAACTCCTGTTGCAGCATCAAGAATACGTCCTGCAAATTCGATACGTACATAGTTTATAGCTCCACCATTGTGAACTGAATTTGATCCTCCATAGTAGAAATCAGAAACATTAGGCTGATCTCCCAATCCTTCGATAACGTTTGTAGTTAATCCATTGTTTACCGGAGCGTCTCCTAAAACAACAACTCCACCAAAATCTCCAGGAGTTGCTTTTGTAGATGCGTTACCATCTAATAAATTGTAACTTGTAAAGATAACCGGAGATGCAGCAGTTCCTTGTGCGTCGATTTTACCTGTTTTAGTAATTACAAGAACTCCTGTAGCAACACCTGCAGCAAGAGGTTTTGCTTTAATATAAGTACCTGCCTGAATTGTTAATGTAGCACCAGATTTTACTCTTACTACTCCGTTGATTTCCCAAACTTTGTCGCTAGTCCAAGTTGTGTTTACAGTAATATCTCCACTTACAGTTTGTACTGTTGCCGGGTATCCTGAGTAATCAGCACCAGCAGCTTTCATAGAAAAAGAAGAATCAGCAGAAGAATCATCATTTTGGCAAGAAGTAACAGCCAGAGCTATCATTGCACATAGAAAAATTTTTTTCATAATAATTGGAATTATTGCTATATTTGCTGCTATTAAACTAGGCCTTTGGAGAGAGCAGCAAAATATCTTTCCTTAGGTCTTTCTCTTTTTTGGTAAATTCTTTTTCTTCAATAAACGATTCCGCTTTACCGCCGGAGGTTTACGCCTACTTCCATCTTTCATTATAGGATTAATCTAATGAAAGGATCAGTGTCAAATTCTCATTTAAATTTTAGAATAAATAAAAAGCTAGATGTTTATGGATATGATAAACCTAATGCCCTTTTATGGTGATTTGGCTTTGTATGAAGATTCCGAATATCTGCAACCTTTACTATTTTATTTATTTAAAATTTATCAAAGAACTTTTTTATAAAAACTCTCCCTCAAAAAAGAGCCTTTAAATAAAACATATTAAGCATCGTGTTGTAAAATCTCCCCTACACAATCACAGTACTTACTAAGTATTAGATTTCAAAAAAGCAAAATATCATGCCTGATTTTATTGTTAACGGTTTCTTAATATTACATAACTGATAAGCAACCGCATGTTTTAAAAAGTTTATTAAAACATATTTTTTCTTCCTTTTTATTAACTTATAAAAATCAGAAATTATTAAACTTGGTCCATGTATTTGTCCAGTTAGCCTCTGTTTTAAATGCTCCCGTAGTTCCGCTAAGATCTAATGCTCCATCGTTAAAAAAAGGCTGTGTTAGTCCCCATTTTGGAGCAGGATTTACGATTGAAATAACACTGCCAATACCTAAAATCGTTGCTGTTGGCGTTATTGCGTTATCAAATCCGTGAATTGATAATGCAGACCAAGTAGAATTTGATGGCAATGATGGAGATTCCCAATTAATACCTTTATTATATCCTGTTACCGTGACATTAGCAAGACTGATTTGTCCTAATCTGCGTACTTGGATAGCATTTTCGTATAGATCAGCAACGGTAGTTGAGCTAACACCTATAATAGACATTTGAGAAATAACCGGACGAGTGATTAATATAGTTGTAGTACCTCCAGCATTGTTATCTAATTCGATACCATTTGAATCTGGGTTTCCACCAACATAACTGTGACTTGAATTACCGTTAGCAATTGCGATAGCTTTCGTAATTGTTCCAGTATAACCAAGATCAAAATCAAAATTATCATCGTCTGGAGCAAAAGAAACTAAGTGACTTACATTTACTTTACCTCCTAAAAACTCAAATGAATCATCTTTACCATAAGATACCTGGATATGATCGATAAATGTTCCGCTACCCACTCCGGCTAATGTTAAACCGTTTGCCTCAATTGTATATGTAGTTTCATATCCTAAGGTACATCCCGGAAATTCTATACGCACAAAATTCAAAATACCTGCATTGTGAGCATTATTTGTACCACCATAATATAATTCGGCATAATTTGACAGACGATTGAAATCTAATCCTTCTACAAGATTTGTATACTGACTATTGTTTACCTGAGCGTCTCCTAAAAGTACTATACCTCCAAAATCTCCAGGCCTTGCAGCTGTATTTGCATTGCCGTCCAATAAATTATAACTAGTAAAAATAATAGGTGCATTTGCAGTTCCTTGTGCATCAATTTTTCCTGTTTTAGTAATCACAAGAACTCCTGTAGGATAACCTTCAGGAAGAGGCTTTGCTTTAATAAACGTTCCAGCCTGAATAGTTAAGGTGGCACCAGATTTTACACGTACAATTCCATTAATTTCCCAGACCCTGTCATTTGTCCAAGTTGTATTGGTTGTAATATCTCCGCTAACCGTTTGTACTGTAGCTGGATATCCGGAGTAATCAGCGCCAGCTGCTTTCATAGAAAAAGAAGCATCGGCAGTATCATCACTTTGGCAAGAACTCATAAATAGAGTTGCGATCGCAAATAGAAAAAAGTTTTTCATAAAGAATTAATTAATATTAAAATTATCCGTTAGAGCAAAACTTAGAAGTAAGTAAAATGCTTTTCAAAGGTTTTTGTTTTTATAAAATGTTTGATCGTCTAATGATTTAATTTTGCAACTTTAAAACCTATAATTAAGAGATATACTTATTGTCCTGCCACTTTTAGCTTTAAATACAACCTGATCAATATCTTCATCGTACTTCTTTGTTGCCCCAGCACCCAGAATAAATTGTTCTCTTGGATTTGCCCCATAAGTATAATCCATAATTGTACTATAACTATTAGTGTTATTATAAGTATTTATGCCTGTATCAAACATGTTCTTCATGCTGCATTTTAATTCCAGATTTCTTTCTTTAAAAAATTTGTAACTTACCTGAGCATCCGTTATCGCATATGGCATGCGAATTTCTTCGGCCCTGTATTCAAATCCCACCAATATATATTGATCTCCAATTGCGTTCTGTCTAAGACTAAAACCAAAACGGTCACCTACATAATCTAAACCAAGATTATAAGTATAAGGTGATTGCCCATACAAAGGTCTGTTGGCTTCATAAAGTCCTCCCGTTCCATCTATATTAACATAAGAAGTTACTTTTGTATCATTGAAAGAAGCATTGCCATAAACAAACAAATCTTTCAAAATTTCGCCTCCTCCTAAGAAAGAAAGATTTTTATAAAACTCAAATTCAACTCCCCATAGTTTGGCATTGTTGGAGTTCAAAACGTAGATATCTCTTCCATCTGAAGTATTGCGGAAACCAACTGATTCTATTGGATTATCAATGTCTTTATGATAAATACCAAAAGACAAAATCTCACCGCCGGATGGAAACCATTCTACTTTTAAATCATAATTATTAGCGACACTTGAAACCAATCCATCTGAGTAATTGTAGACTTTAGCCGAACGAATTGGATCATAATAAGGAATACCCAAACGCTCTGCAAATTGTGGACGCAAAACAGATTTATTATACCCCAATCTAACATTCATTTTATTAGTTGGACTAATTATTAAGCTTGCCGATGGCAGAAATTGCCAAACTTTATCATTACCCTGGTCTTTTGCTAAACCATCAGGATATTCAGATTGGCTTTGTATTTCGGTATAAATGTAGCTTTCGGCTCTTACTCCCCAAACCAACCTTACATATCGACCAATTTTATCATCGAGCATTAAAAATGGGGAATGTATTTTTACGTCGCCTTCATACTTATTACCGTATATGCCAAAATCTTGCCATCCAAAACCTCCCCAATAATAATTTGATCCGTCTAAGAATTTAGAAAGTGGTTCATAAATAATAGCCTGCTGAGCTGTCTGACCAACCGTTATTAACTTAGCAGATGCTTGTTGATTTGTTGCTCTTTTGTAAGTCCCAAAATAACCTCCTTTAAGATCATTTGTAAAAGAATCTCCAAAATTAAAAGTGTATTTAAAGTTAATGGCCCAGTTATAATCGGCCTCGTCATTAGTAAAATTGCTTCGGCTAAACGGAAAATTGTTCTTACCATTATTATTCACAGTGTAATATGTCAGTATATCATCGCCTAATTTTTCCTTGCTAATAGTTACAAATGTTGCGTCCTTGGTATCTTTTGCTACATTTCCATAGGCACCATACCAATTAACTTCAAGGTTATCGAACTTGTGATTTCCTTCAATTTTATTCTGAATAAAAGTGGTGTAAACAGGATAATTAGACTCTGTAGTATTTGCAAGTTTGCTGCCGTCTAAAATTCCATCTACAGCATCATCATTTTCCCAGCCTGTAATGTGGGTTAATTGATTGTTATAAATATGCATAACAGTATTACGCACAGTGATTTTATGATTCCCCAACTGAATACCCGCATTAAACATACCGCCCAAAGTCGAATTGTAAGTATAATTGGCTCCTGAATTTTTAAAGCCATATTTTGTAAAAGTGGAGTACAATGCTTTATCGCTCTCCGGCGTAAAATCAGTGTTGCTTCTAAAATTTCTTTCTGTATGCTCAATTTCTAGTGTTTCCTGTGTATTCTTAAAAATTGCTGAACCAACAAATCCCCATTTGTTATTGTCTTTTAACTGATAAGTTCTTCCTATACCAAATTGCAATGTTGTTCCGGGAGCGCCATAAGTTTTATAAGTAGAAAAATTATCCTCAGTAAATAGTCTGCTATAATCCAAAAACGGACCTGATTGTGCCTCAGTCGTTGGAGGATCTATTGTGGGACGGTTAGATGGATAATCACGTCGTCCGTCATCAAATCCCCAATAATCATAATCGCCTTCCTGTTTTGTCAATCGCTCTTTGAAGGCACTTTTGCTGTTATAAGAATTACTAATAGAAAAATTGGTAAAGTTTTCTTTAGGGATATCCATCGTCTTAACCTCTACATATCCTCCGGCAAAATTGGCGTACATATCCGGCGTTGCAGATTTGCTCACAACAATACTCTCAACAATAGCAGTTGGAATAATATCGAAAGAGAAATTTTGCTGATACGCATCTGTACTTGGCAATGCGATTCCGTCCATAACCGCCTGATTCCACCTTTCGCCCATAGAACGTACCACAACATATTTATCGCCAATTGTCGTTACACCCGTAATACGCTTCAATGAACTTGCGACATCTCTGTCCGGAGTTCTCGCAATTTGCTCTGCCGAAATACCATCAGAAAACTGAGCCGCTTTTTTCTGTTGCAATAACATACCTCCTACTGAAGCCGTTGCTTTTTTATAATCCTGAATGATAACAACTTCATTAAGTGATTCGGCATCTTCTTTTAAAGAAACTACAAGCGGAGTTTCGCCATTTTCAAGAACTTTAACGCCCGTGATTTTTTGCGTTTGAAACGAAATTGCGCTAATTTCAATCGTATATTCTCCTGGTTCTAATTCCAAAACATAATTACCATCAATATCAGATTGTGCGCCAATACTCAGTTCAGCAACTTTTATATTTACACCAGGCAACGAAAGTCCTTTAACATCTACTATTTTACCTGTAATTTTTCCCTTCTTTTTTTTTTTGTCGCCGTCTTTACTATTTACGGCTATATTATTTTCATTTCTTCTGAAATTTAAGTTAGTCATGTTTTGCAAATCACTCAAAATTTCATCTATCGAAACATTATCTTTTTTTAGTGTAACCAATGGCAAATCCAGATCTAAATCTTTTTGATAAACAAATTGATAAGGTGTGCGGGATTTTAGATTATCAATAATTTTTTGTGGTGAAGAATTTTTAAAATCAACCGATACAGTTCCGGTTTGTGCATAAATTGAATTTGTTCCGAAGAAAACCCCGAAAAATAAAATCCATAAGGCAACGACAAATCGCCTCGAAAATTCATTGTTCATAATTGATGATTGTTAGTTTATTAGAATTCTTTTTTAATATGATATTGTGGGCAAATATTTTCAGTTTAAAGCGAGTGATTCCTGACAACTTCTCTTAAATCATTTTTTTTTAGATTTAATTCAGTCGCAAATTATTGTTTCAAAATGTTTACAAACTATTATCTGCTAATGAGAAAAGTACTGTTTCCAGTGGTTTGAATCTTGATTTCCAAAGCAAAAGCAATAGTCTGAAGCATTTCATATAAACCTTGTCTCGTATCAAGAGTTCCTTGTATTTTAAGGTTCTTTAAATCTTCGTCTAAATACGTTACCGAAAAATGATTGTTTACTTTTAGCTTTTCCAGAACTTGGGCTAATGTTAATCCATCAACATAGATTAAGACCTTTTTCCATTCCGGTTCAAGAACAAGAGATTTTTGTTTATTAAGCATCGAAGTTTCCGCTTCATAAATTGCCTTATCACCTCTTACTAATAATACCGTGTTTTGTGTACTTTCGACTTTTACTTTTCCGGTTCTAACGTTTACCTCAGGTTGTTTATCGGCGTAAGCTTTAATATTAAAGGAAGTTCCAAGAACAGTCGTTTTTATAGCTCCCGAACTAATCACAAACGGATGTGACGGATCGCGTTTTACTTCAAAAAAAGCTTCCCCTTTTAAAGTAACCGTTCTTTCTTTTCCAGTAAAACTTTTAGGATATTCGATTTCAGAATTTTCGTTTAACCAAACTCTCGTTCCATCAGGTAAATTTAAAAGTCGCACATCTTTACTAAATGTTATCGTTGAAGTAATTTCATGTTTAACAAAACCAGACTGATTAAAAGCCTGATAAGCGCTAAAAGAAAGGATAATTACAGCACTTGCAGCAGCGGTCCAGTTATAAAAACCTCTATACTTATCAACTGTAGTCTTACGTATCGTATTCCACATACGAGTTGTGCTTTCATTTGGCAAAATACCTCTGTTGGGTATTGCGTCCCACTCTTCTCTTAATTTTCTGGATTTCATTAAAATCAACTTTAGTGTTTGGAAAATCATACATTAATCTCCACGATTCAACTACATTAGATTTCCAATGATTTAAATATCACGGGTAGTCATCTCTATTAATGTTTTCTTAATATAGAAGAACATTCACTTAACTTTGACTTCAAGACAAAAAATGAATTATCAGCACTAAAACAGGAGAAATTAGCCTAATTAAAAGACTAAAAAAACAAGTTAGTTTTAAGAGATAAATTCGGCCTGACTCACAAAAAAAAGCGCAAACCAATAGAGTTCGTGATTTTTTATCGAATTTTTTTTAAGATATTGCAGCGTTTTCGAGATTTGATTTGCCACCGCACTTGGAGACATATCCATTTCGGCAGCAATCTCTTTGTAACTGCGGTCTTCAAATTTATGAAGGTTGAATATCTTTCTTCTTTTCTCAGGCACTTTATCAAGAAGAGATTGGATTTTTTCGAGCTTCAGGTTTATTGAATCATCTGATTCTGAAGGAGAATCAAGTTCCTTAATCATTTGCTCATTTTCTACCGAAAAAATTCGGTTTTGCTTTTTATACCATTTTGAAATTTCCTGCTTTGAGCTTTTAAATAAAATGGCTTCCAACTCAACATTTGGATCTAATTTTGCTCTGTATTTCCAAAGATGAATGAATACATTTTGCGTTACATCTTCTGAATCTGCGAGCTGTGCAGTATATTTTTTTACAAAACAAAATACTTTAAAATGATATAAATCGTAGATTTCTTTAAAACAGGAATCATCTCCCTCTCGTAACCTTAATACCAAATTAGAACTCATAATGCAATTTTAAATTGTTAAAGAAGAGCCTTACAAAAGTAAGACAAACCGCAATCGATATTTTTGTGATTCATTCATTTAATAATTTATTAATATTGCTCCTTTTGTTTGACCTTGTTTTTACTTTGTAAGCTTTTCTTCACCCATAAATCATGATTTAAAAACATAAAAAAAGCGCCAATTTTTAAATTAGCGCCTTTTCCTTTCTATAAAAAACTTTCAACCTTATTATTTCAAAACTGTTTCAGTAATAATATTCAATAAATTTTGTCTCATTTTTGAATCCCTTTTATCAAGGAGAATTATAACACCCCAATTTTTAGCTCTATTGTAACATATAATAGAAGATTGTCCCATTGAATCACCAGACTTCATATACAGTGTATCTTTATTGTCATTGTCGATATTTATACCCAATCCTAATTCTCTGTTATCTACTTTATAGAACGTTTTCTCAGTAATAAGAGCAGCTTTACCTACGGTAGTTTCTTTGTTTAAAATTGCTTTCAAATACTTCACCATATCAACAGCATTAGATTTTACCAATCCTACAGGTGCTGTAATATTCTATTTGAAAAATTCCTGAATCCCGCCATCAGGATTGTGACCAACTGTTCTGTTTTTTACATCAAAATCTTTGGTTAGTGTATTCGTCATATGCACAGGATTTATTATTTTTTCTCTGATAATTTCATCATAACTTTTGCCATAAACTTTTTCTAATATTTGTCCTAATAATGTAAATCCAATAGTAGAATAACGGTATTTGCCATAATCTTTAAGTTCTGTACAAGTATTAATTAATGTTGTCAATGTTTCTTTAGTAATACTGCTTACCGGCTGTTGCGGATTTAGTTCTATTAACTTTCCAAAATCGATATCAGGTAAACCAGATTGATGTGATGCTAAATCCGAAATTCTTATTTTATTTTTAAGATTTTCATTCAAAACATATTCTTTAGGAAGATAATTGTCTATATAATCATCCACTTTTAATTTGTTCTCAAGAACCGCTTGCGCAATTAAATTTGTGGTTAAAATCTTGGTGATAGAAGCAATTTCGAAAATAGATTTTTTATCAATTTCCGTTTGACTTTCTGCATTCAACTTTCCGTAAGCAGTATAATATTCTTTATTGTTTTGGATGAATCCGACGCTGATACCAACATCAGGATTTTTTTGATAATTATCCTTGATTATAGAATCAATCTTTTTGGTAATGTCCTGTCCAAAAGAAAGTGTACTTATTAATAATAATGCTGTTACTAATTTTACTGAAGTTTTCATGGTATCGTTATTTTAGGTTAGGGTTTTATTTCGGTACAAAGATGTGGGAGAAATAAAAGATACACGACCGAATAAAAACACTCGAACTAATTTGTTCCAAAAAATGAGTACGAATAATTAAAACAAAAAGTACGAGTAATTACAAAACATTATATTACAGTATTTTGAAATAACAATTTTCCAATTAATTGAGAATATAAAACGAAGTGAACAAAATTAAGTTTGCCAATAGAAAATACTTGTACTAATTAAATTTTTCGGTTTTAGTGATTCGTTCGGTTTTGAAATTATTTTTTATGACTATCCATGACGAATACCTAGCCAAAATAATATAAAAAAGTTTGCCACGAATTTCTCGAATTACCCAGAATTGTTTTGATTGTAGAAATTAAAATCTGCGTAAATCTGTGCAATTTTGCTACTATTTTTTTTTAGCATTTTCAAAATAAAAATTCGAGAAAATTCGAGAAATTCGTGGCAAAAAAAATTGACACTCTTTGCTGATTGTCATATTGTTTTTTCGGTTAAAAACTAAAATAGAAAACATCAAAAATTAAAAGTTCAGCACATCTGTTTTATTTATTTTAATTCAGCATATTTGCATATTGAAAATAAATTTTAATGATAAAAATCAACCAAGAGTTATCGTTTCCATTAGAGAATGTACTATTCTCATTTGCCTTAGCGATAGAAGCTGCCGAAGTTTTTAATGGACACAATGCGCTTATTACCGGAATTGGAAAAGTAAACGCTGCGTACGAACTTGCTAAGAATATTCAGGCTCAAAGACCTTCTCTTATTGTAAATCTTGGATCAGCAGGAAGTAACCACTTTCAAAAAGGAGATGTAATTTGCTGTACTAAATTTGTTCAAAGAGATATGGACGTTCGCGGATTAGGATATGCACTATATGAAACGCCGCTTTCAGATTTGCCGGTAGTTTTGGAATATGGTCTAACGATACCGGAACTAAAAATGGGCATTTGCGGAACTGGTGATAATTTTGAAATGGGACACAGCGAAAAAATATATAACGTAGTAGACATGGAAGCCTACGCGCTTGCTATGATCGCTATGAAAGAAAACATCCCCTTTCTGTGCCTCAAATATATTTCAGACGGCGCAGATGATAATGCCGCAGATGACTGGTTGGTTCAGGTTCACAAAGCAGCAGAAGCTTTTGGAAAAATTTTGAATTTAAATAATAACGCTTCTATTTAGTAACAACTACTAAATTTAACCTATACGAAGGTATTTATCAGTACTTCTAACCTTTCTTTCCGTAAAGCAAAATCCTTTTAAAAGCATAAATTGCCGGAAGTTTAGGGAAATGTAATGCTATCCTCTTTTTAAAAGTATTGACGAACATTTCTTTTTCACCTTCGTGAAGAAGTTCAATGTACGGAATCAAAGCTGAACCCGAAATAAAATCATAAAGCGCCTCATGATTATTGGCAATAATTGGATAAACTTTCTCCATGATTTGAATATCTTCCAGTCCGCCATCAAACATAATTTGTGCATACTGATCCATGCTTAATACGGGAGAATCTCTTCGCCAGCCTTTAAAACAAGTTTTAAAAGGCTCTTCATCAGCTAATTGGTATAAGATTTTATTTAGTGAATTTTCTTTCTGAACAGGCATCTGCACAGCAAATTGTCCTTTTGAATGAATAGAATTAATCAGTTTAGGAAATAATACTTCATGATGATCTGACCACTGCAAAGCCGCATTACTAAAGACTAAATCCCATTTTTTATCTGATCCCGCAATATCTTCAACGTTTGCAAGCTCAAAATGAAGATTTTCTGTTTCTAATGACTTTGACTTTGCCAGCATTTCTACCGAAGAATCAATACCAATGAAATTAGTTTTGCTAAACTTTTTGGACAATATGGCCGTTTGTTCACCCGTACCGCAGCCTAAGTCAATTGCACTTGAAGATTCCGCCTCCTTTATAAAATCCATCAGATCATAAAAAGGCTTATTTCGCAAATCTTTAAACTTATTATATATTTCGGGATCCCAAGGCATATGCATCTAATTTATAGTTATAATTACTTCTTAAAATATGTAAATACTGTTGCCATAAAACCAATCGCAACCTAGCTAATTTACGATATAATTTTAAATTATAAAACCAATCTTTAGATGCTTCAATATTCATTAAATTAATTTGTATCGATTTGCATAACTAATTTCTTTCCTTGCGTTTTATTCTCACGTAGTATTTTATGAGCGGCAATGACCGTAGCTGCTTCAAGATTTCCAACTATTGCAACTGTTGGCGGTGTAATCAACTTATCTTGCAAAAGAATCCTTAATTGATCTAATCCTTGTTTGTAGTAATCGTATTTTTTTTCAATACCATAAGCATAATTTGAAATATTAAGTATTGTTGCACCTTTATTAAAAAGCAATTCACGGGAGAGACTGGTAGAAAATGCTGTAACATCTACATAAATTCCGTTTGTTACCAAAAGTGGTGCGGTTATTTCTGCTATTTCATTTCCAACCAAATCTACTATAATATCAAATTTATTGCCCTTGTTTAATGCAATTGCAGCCTCGTCAATTTTTTTATTTTTATAATTAATGATTTGATTTTCTTTTACACCAAGATCCAATAATGAAGCAATACTTTGATCATTTCCGGCAGTAACAATAAAATTCTCATAACCGTTTGCAATAAGCAACTTAACCAGCATATTCCCTACTCCTCCTGCTGCACCGGTAATTAAAATAGAATCTGTAAAAGAAGCTTTCATGCGATTCAAACACTGCAATGCCGTTAAACCAACTGAGGGAATCGCGGCAGCTTCTTCAAAAGAAATAGTATCCGGTTTATGCATCACGATTGCTTCCGGAACGCAAATATAATCGGCATAAGTACCATTCGACCCCATACTTCCTGAGCCACAAAAAACGGCATCATTAACTTTAAAATCCTTCACTCCTTTTCCTAATGCCGTTACAATACCAGAGAATTCACGACCCAGAATATTGGAATGCATGCGTTTCTTTTCTGATCTATTCTCTGTCATTTGATAATCAATCGGATTAAAGCCTGAGGCTAGAATTTTTATCTGAATTTGATTGTCGGCTGGCTGAGGAATATTTATTTCTTCCAATAGAAACTCGTTATTTTGTTGTAGTACGATTGCTTTCATATTTATTGTTTTATTATACAAAAGTATAGCTGCAAAACTTTATTTTTGTTATGGGTTAACACTTGGTAACCGGTTACCTCAGAGAAACTAGTATGGCAAAAATTAATGACAACGGAATACTTCGCGAAGCCAATTGCTCAGAAGAACTTATGGCAATGCGCGATAGCCTGGACGTATTGGGAGGAAAATGGAAACTCATGATTCTGCGTTTCTTGACCAATCGAACGCACCAAACGATTCATTTTAAGAAAATGCAACGTGAAATTGGAGGAATTTCGGCTAAAATGCTTAGCAAAGAATTAAAAGAATTAGAAACAAATTTATTGGTAAGCCGAAAAGAACAAGATACTAAACCCGCGACTGTCGCTTACGCCATTACAGAATATGGAAAATCTGTACTTCCCGTAACCGAAACATTAGTAAACTGGGGAATTGCACATAGAGAGAAAATTATTGAATCACTTAAATAATTCACTCCATTAGGAATGTTTGGTCGGTAGAACCAAATTTGAATTGCGATTGATACGTTCCGTAGGAACGTTTGATGAATGGGGCATACCCTATTCTTGTTCCAGATGTCCTTACAGGACATATCTCCAAACTATACCATTTTTTTTCTACCGACGATATATTCCTACGGAATATTATCTATTAGAAACCCGACAGGTTTTTGAAACCTGTCGGGTTTGATACTTAACAGTTTTAAATTTTCAATCTAACTTAAACCATTCATTTACTTCTTCGGTTATAGTTTCTTTAATTTCAGGGTTTTCAAATTCATTTGTAACCGAATTATATTCATAATCTTTCTGCCATTTTTTAGCATGCAAAGCAACCTGTTCAATTGCATCACAGATAAATGAAACTTCATCATTTGTCATAATTGGATGCAGTGATAAACGAACCCAACCCGGTTTATTGGTTTGGTTTCGCTCTAAAAGTTCGTTTGTAATTATAGCCGATTTCTTCTCATTTATATTAAAAAGATAATGCGCATAAGTACTCGCACAAGACCACCCGCCACGAACCTGAATTCCGAAACGGTCATTTAAAAGTCTTACGATCAGATTATAATGAATATCGTCGATTACGAAAGAAACACAACCTATTCGTTCTGTTGTAAGATCTCCTAAAACAGACAATCCTTTTATTCTCTGAAGTCTTGAAAAACAAAGATCAAGCAGTTCTTTTTCTCTATTTTTGATGTTTGAAACTCCCATTTTATCTTTTAATTCCAAAGCTAAGGCAGTTCTTATTACTTGTAGAAAGCCTGGCGTCCCACCATCTTCTCTAACTTCTATGACCTCGCTATAACAATATTTACCCAACGGATTGGTCCATTTTACATTTCCTCCGCCTGGATTATCCGGAAAATCAGATTTGTATAATTTTTCATTAAAAACTAAAACACCACAAGTTCCTGGCCCTCCTAAGAATTTATGAGGCGAAAAGAAAATAGCGTCCAACTGCTGTTCCGGATCTTTTGGATGCATATCTATTTTGACATACGGCGCCGAAGCAGCAAAATCAACAAAACAAAGTCCTCCGTTTTCATGCATAATTTTGGCTAATTCATGATAAGACGTAATAATACCCGTAACATTCGAACAAGCCGTAAATGAACCTATTTTTATGCTTCTGTCTTTATATTTTTTTAATTCTTCCGAAAGAGTATTGGGATCGACTAGATTGTTTTCATCAGGAGGCAAAATCACAACTTCGGCATTGGTTTCATACCACGAAACCTGATTAGAATGGTGCTCCATGTGTGTAATAAAAACTACAGGTTTATCTTGATCGTCATGCGTTCGCAGTCCCATTATTCTTTGTAGTTTTGATAAAGCCGCCGTCATTCCGGTTCCGGTTGTAACCAGAATATCAGATTCGCTGGCGTTGACAGATTTTTTTATGATGTCTCTGGCGTATTGATAGGCATAAGTTGAGGTTTTTCCTGTTTGACTTGAAAGTGAATGCGTATTGGCAATCATCGGACCAATTTTATTAAGCATAGTATCCTCGATCGGAGCGTATAATCTTCCGCTGGCAACCCAATCTGCATATAGCAGATTTTGTTTTCCATAAATCGATTTAAAAGTATGATCTATACCTACTGTATTTTCTCTGAATTTAGAGAAATAACACTCTAATTCAATTGGTTTCGTTTCTGTCTCAATAGCATTCATTTCCTTATCATTTTAATTAACTATTCTTTTTATTAATTGAATTTTTAAACACATAGAAACATAGATCTTCTTTATCAAAAGAGGTATTTCACTTGTTTTAACAAACATAACTATGTGTGAAAATCTAGATTTTTTCAAACATCTTTTATTTAGAATATAATCTATGTTTTATGCGTTTAAAAAAATTAATTTGCTTGTCCTAAAAGTGATTTAAGCGTAGTTTGCAATTCTTCTCCGTGCAGATTTTTTGCTACGATAATTCCTTTTGAATCGACTAAATAATTCCCCGGAATAGCTCTTACGCCATATAATTTAGCAACGGCGCTGTTCCAGAAAAGCAAATCAGAAACGTGAAGCCAAGTCAAATTATCATCCTGAATTCCTTTTATCCAGTTTTCTTTCTTTTTATCTAAAGAAACACCAATAACATTGAAACCTTTGTCGTGATATTCTTTGTAAGCTGCCACAATGTTTGGATTTTCTCTACGGCAAGGTCCACACCATGAGGCCCAAAAATCAACTAAAGTGTATCCTTTTAAATTTTCTGAAAGACGAACTGGTTTCCCTTGTGGATCATTTGCTGTAAAATCAGGGGCTTTTTTACCAACCGATAATCCGTCTAAAACAGTAACCAGTTCTTTTAATTCTTTCACGTAAGTGGTACTTTGCAAACTTTTATCAAGTAAAGCAATGTTTTGAGTGATTTGCTCCGGCGTTAATCTGTACGACCAGTTTCTGTACAATACATAAGCCGAAACAATAGATTTTGGATTTTCTGTAATGAACTTACTAATTTCTACATCATTCGATTTTTTGTAGACTTCGAATAAATTCTGAGATTCAGAACCTTCAACTACAGAGTTTGTATAATATTTCTTTGGGCTTAGTTTTACTGTAATTGGCGTTTTTTCAAGGAAAATATATAAAGGAGAATCTTCTGTGTTTACACTTAATCCGTATAATTCCGGTGTTTTCACTTTCGTTTTAAAGCTAAAATTTCCATCTTTCACTTTTACCGAATCAATTGTGGTAAACATTTTATTGTGGAATTTCTGCAGATAAACGTATTGCGCAACCGTATCTGTAACAGTTCCTTTTAATTGTAAAGCCGTTTCTTGCGCCTGAGTTTGTGCAACTCCAAAAAACAGCGCAAAGCCTAATAGTACATTTTTCATTTTATTTTGATTTTTAAGTGGCGCTTTCTCAAAGCATCTTAGTACGTTTTTTTTCATTGTAGTTTTAGTTTTAGATGAGACAAAAGAATTTCAGGTCAGAATAAGTAAGACCTTTAGAAATTGTTGTAAAAAAGGAAAAGAGAGAATTTAGTATTTTCACATTCGTAAAAAGCCAAAGCAGTTTTCTTCGAAAATTGAATTTAAAATTTCATAATCAGCTTGTAAAAAATGTAGTTTGCTTTTCATTTTAAAATAAATAATATTTAACAAAATGATCTTATTCAGATTAAGCAAATCTTTCTTATCTGTCCGCTTGTGCGGAAGGATTTAGCACCTTATTCGGTAACAGGTTGCTAAGACATCATTGGGCCTATTCCCTCCGTCTTTCTGGATAAGTATCATACAGATGTTTTCTGTGACACAAATATATATACTAATTCTATAAAACTAATATAGTTTAAGATTGTTTTTTTGAATATTATTTTAAAAGCTCGTCTTTTGCAATATAAAATACTGTAAAACAGACATTTGAATATCGAAAAAACTTTTATGATTTTCCTGTTTTATAACAGAAATTCAGACACTTCATTGCTAAAAAATATCAAATCTTAGTTTTATGCTGTAGAAAAAGCACAAAAAAAACTCATTCCGCTTTTGAAATGAGTTTGGGATTATGGCGAATAAATCTCGCAAAGACGCAAAATCGCAAAGATTTTGTCATTTCTGACAAGATTGCGTTTGGATTGTGAATGATGGATTAATCCCGAAGCCTCGGGACATCTCTACAATATATTTTGTTCCTTCGGAACTGCCAAAAAAAATTAATGTTATTATAGAAATCAAAGTAAAAAAAATAACATTATGTCTTCAAACCATCAAAATAAGCTGTAGTTTCTTCAATTAAGGAATGCATTAATTCAGTTGCTTTTGTGTGTTTTAGAATTGGCGCTATTTGTCCGCCCCAAAATAAGATCATGTCCCATTTTTCCTGATCTAACGCTGCTTTTCGTAGCGGAGACATGAAAGTAGTCTGTAACGGAAATGGCAATATACTCGCTTCTTTTCCTAAAATTTCCTTAGTAATTCTACTGGTTAATCCACGGCCGAGTCTGCCAGTGTGAGCTCGTGATAAAGTTGTGTATTTTGATGCATCCGAAAATAACATTTGCTTGTGAATTGGCAATGCGTTCGATTCATCACAGGCCAAAAATGCGGTTCCAATTTGAGCTGCGCTTGCGCCTAAAGCTAGAGCCGCCGCAACACCATTTCCGTTTGCGATTCCTCCGGCTGCAATAACCGGAACCTTTACTTTCTCCCGAATTAACTGTAACAACACAAAAGTTCCCGTTAAAGATGATTCTGCCGAATCTAAAAAAGAGGGCCGATGTCCGCCTGCTTCAAAACCCGAAGCGATAATCATATCTACACCGGTATTTTCCAAAAAGATAGCTTCGTCTAATGTTGTAGCTGCACCAACGGTGACAATTCCGGATTTTCGGCATTCTTCTAAAACATCGGCAGAAGGAACGCCAAACATAAAACTGAATACTTTTGGGCGAATCTTTAAAATGACTTCAAGCTGATTCTCGAATCTGGATTGAAATTTGGCTGGTTTTTCAGGTAACGGAATTCCAACTTCGTCAAAATACGGTTTAAATACTTCTTTTGCTTTATGAAATTTTACAGCAGGAATATCATCCGGATAATCAGAGTCCGAAACCCAAAGATTTAGATTGTACGGTTTATTGGTCGCCGCTTTTATTTGTTTGTCTGCTTCAAAAATTTCCTGTGGGCTCATTGTATAAGCTCCATATCCGCCAAGTCCGCCTGCATTTGAGACTGCAGCTGTCAATTCTACGGATGATAAATTTCCTCCAAATGGTCCCTGAAGAATGGGATATTGAATTCCTAACAACTTCGAAGCTTCTGTATTGTACCACATGACTTTATAGTTTTAGAGTTTATTCGCTTAAATCTGTCAGCATTTTATTGACGATAATCCATTGACCATCAATCTTATGGAAAGATAAAAAATCTCGATAATTAAACTCGTACATTTTAAGATTAATCTCTGCAACCGCAATTGAATTTACGACTTTTATATTCAGAATTTGGCCTTTAAAAGGTTTTCCTGAATCTTTTGGGCTTTGTCTGTTTTTGACACCATCCAAATAAAGATCTACCGTTTTGAAGTAGGGCTGTCCTTTTACATCTCCAAAAACTAATGTACCCGGATGAAAAATACTTCCCAGCAACATTTCGTCGCCTTCGTAAATTCCTTTAAAATAATAGTTTTCTACTGCATCTGTAATCGCTGCTATATCTTCTTTCTGATTTTCCATTTTAATTCTATTTTGTGCTTTAAGTCCTGCTGTTACACAGGACATTAAAGCTATTAATACTATAAAAGTTTTCACCTTAGTTTAAATTATGTCCGGCAGCTTTACCCCCATCAACATTGATAATTGATCCGGTAATAAAATTGCTTTTTGCTACCGTATAAACCATTTCGGCAACATCATCGATTTCTCCAACTCTGTTTAGTAAATGTAAACCTGCATTCTGATCTGCTTTGTCACCGTGCATTGGCGTACGAATAACTCCGGGTGCAACAGTATTTATGCGAATATTTTGTTTTCCAAATTCGGCTGCCAACTGAATTGTCAAGGCATGAATAGCACCTTTACTTGATACCGGAGCCGAAGCTGGCCATCCGCCCAAACCGTGATTTACAAGTGGCGTTCCTATGTTGATTACTACTCCGTCTTTTTGTTTCAACATTTGCGGAATAACTGCTTGTGTAGTAAAAAATGTTCCTTTTAGATTCGTTTTTAAAAATTTATCCAAATACGCTTCGTCAACTTCCAAAAACGGTTTGCTGTCAAAGATTCCGGCATTGTTTACAAGTACATCTGCCGATCCAAATTTTTCGATTGCCAGAGCAACCAATTGTTTTCCTGTTGCTACATCGCTGACATCGCCAGCAAACATTGCAAGATTATCACCTGCTCCAAATTCATTAAAAGTGTTTTCTAATGCACTTGGCGTTAATGAATTGATGACAACATTGTCACCTCTGTCCAAAAAATATTTTGCAATTCCTTTTCCTATACCAGATGCTGCACCTGTTACGATTATGGTTTGTTTTTTCATGATTTTATTTTTTATCGGCTGTTATGCCTTTTTCTCTTAATACTGATACTTGTTCTCCTGCGTAACCCCAATCGTCTAATTCAATTTCCTGAATTACAACGTGAGTTAAGTGCGGATCTTTGTTTAAAACGTCTGTAATCAAATTGGTTATTCCACTTATTAATTCCTGTTTTTGCTCGCGTGTTACTCCTTCGCGAGTCAATTCAATTTTTACGTAAGGCATGATTTTAAATTTTTAGTTTGTTCTAATTATATTGCTTTGGCCGAAATATTGAAATCCAATTCAAAATCATTGTAAATCAATGTGTCTCCCAAGTCTTTGAAGAAATTACCTGAACGGAATCTGATGTCGTATTTGGTACGATCAATTACCAGTTTACCCGAAAGTGTAATTGCATTTTCAATATTCTCTACGCTTGCTTCAAAACCAACAACATGCGAAATGTCTTTTATAGTAAGATTACCTTCAAGATAATAAGTGTCGTTTGACAATTCTTTTACGGAAAGAATATCAAAAGTTGCGGTTGGGAATTTTTCGATAGAGAAAAAATCATCTGAGGCAAGGTGTCCTGCAAATTGTTCGTTTGTTGCAGGATCTGTAATGTCCAGAATTTTTATTGTAGAAGTATTAATAACGATATTACCTCCTTTTACCTTTCCACCATTCAAGATGAAATTACCTTCTTTGATACCAATTGTACCATTATGTGCACCAGTAACTTTTTTACCAGTCCATTCTACGTTGCTATTTGAGCTTACGATTTTAAAATTTGTTGTTTCCATTTTTATTGTATTTAAAAGTACAATGCAAAGGAACGGCGGATGTAGAAATTGGTTACGTGATCTAGATCACATTTTTTTTTTTGAGGTTCAAAGGGACAAAGTTGCAAAGTTACAAAGGTTTATTTCTCGTGGGGTTGTGATTTTTTAACGCAGATTTAAAGAAGATTTAAACAGATGTGTGCAGATATTTATTTTCAACGAATCATAAATATAAAATCTACAGAAATCTGCAAAATCTGCGTGAAATAAAAATCATTTTGATCTTTAATTCATCATTCGAAATGCAAACACAATCTTCTCATTTCGACGGAGGAGAAATCCTCGCAAGAAACTAACGCAACGAGAATCCAATCTTTGTCGAGCTACTTGCGAGGATTTACTTCGTCTGTTCGCTATGGCTCGGGGCTCGTGCCTCGAAATGACAAACTAAACGCAAACACGAAGAAAAATCTGCTTAATCTGCTTAAATCTGCAGAATCTGCGTGAAACAAAAATCATTTATGAGCCTGCAATCTACTTAAGGTTTCTCTGGAAACTCCTAAATAAGCAGCAATCAAATGCTTTGGAACAAGATTGTACAATTGAGGATATAATGCCAAAAGCTCTTCGTAGCGTTTTTTGACATTGTTATTCATAAAAGATAAAAGCCTTTTTTGAGATGCTATATATCCTTTATTGGTACGCCAGCGAAAAAAATGTTCTACTTGGTGGAATTCTTTGCATAGTTTCTCGCGGTCATTGTTCGAAAGACAAAGTACTTCGGCATCTGTGATACAATCAATATTTATTGTTGCGATAGTTTGATTGTATAAAGCATTATAATCAGAAGTCCACCATGTTGGCATTGCAAACTGAAGTATATACATCTTTATATCGTCATTTATATAAAAGGCTTTTAAACAGCCCGAAACCACAAAATATTCACAATCAACATGATCTCCGGCACTCACAATAGTTTGTCCTTTCTTGAAAGAAATAGGTGAAAAATGGGAAAAAAAGTAATCGAATTCCTTTTCTGTTAATACAGCAGTTTTAGCGATATGTTCTTGTAATAATTCTTTGGCGCCCATTCTTATAATATGAATTTAACTTGTTCAGAAAGTATTCTTCAAAGTTACAAAATCGTATCAGATCAAAAACCTGCTTTTATAGAAAAGCTCAAACTTTAGAATGTCTGATTCAAATCTAAAATTGTCCGTTTCGGCAAAAAAGCAATATGATTTTGATCGCGTCTAATGCAATTTTGTCCTGTTTAACAACTTAAAATTTAAAATCATGAACACAAAAACAACAAAAATTATTTATTGGACAGGAATTATTCTAACCTCTTTATGGTTTGGTGCCAGCGGTTTTTTTGAACTTACAACAAATCCTGTGGTTTGGAAAATTACACAGCAATTGGGTTATCCTACGCATTTTATTTATTTGCTTGGCGTAATGAAAGTGTCAGGAGTTATTACATTATTAATTCCAAACAAATTACTGAGATTGAAAGAATGGGTATTTGCAGGTATTTTCTTTGATATCATTTTTGCCTTCTTCTCAAAACTGGCTGTATTAGGTTTTCCTGCTACAATCGATGCTATAATTGCTTTTGCAATGGTAAGTGTAACTTATGCCATGTTTAGAGAATTGTACGCTGCAAATTATACCAAAAATATAGTGGTTGACTAATTTTGCTTTAATTAATTCAAGTTGCTAGTTTAACCATTCAATAACTAAGTTGACTCTAAAAAAGTCTAATCCCTACAGGCAATGTGATTAAGTTAAGCTTTTAAAAAATAAAATTATTGCAAATTAAATCCGTTTTTATCCGCGTTTTTACGAAGTAAATCTGTTTTATCCGCGTCAAAATTAGACGCTGATTTTACTGATTCGCTAAAGCGAAAACGCTGATAAAAACGGATTCTTCTAATTACTTTCTTGATTAAACTGTTAAGTAATTTTATAGATTCCCCCTTAACTTAATCACATTGCCTGTAGGGAAAACACCTTATTAACCAGCAAGTTGAATTACTTAGAAATTACAAAAAATGCTTGAGAACTTAATCTCGGGCATTTTTGATTTGTAAACGAAATTATAGAGAGCAACATTCTATCCAAGCCAATTTTATTTATACCGAAAATTGGACTATTCAACTGCTATTCTGGTCAGTTGGCACTTTTTCGCTTACTAACGCCCAATTGCAATTCTACCTTTGAATAAAATAACAGCTAATCAATAATTTTTAAAATAAAACATTATGAAAAATACTTTTTTAATACTCGCAGCGATCGCACTTTCCGGTCTCTTTTTCCTCAACTGTTTCATGTTTCCGGATAGTCAGGAGGAATTAATGGGAAAATCCAAATCTGAAAAACCGAATCTGGAAATCTCTAACAATAATGGTTTCGCTGTTGTAGAACTTTTTACTTCAGAAGGCTGTTCGAGTTGTCCGCCAGCCGATGAATTAATAGCGAAACTCCACCGCGAAACTGGTAACAAAAACATTTATCTCCTGGCATATCATGTAGATTATTGGGATCGTTTAGGGTGGATCGATCAATTTAGTTCGAAAGAATTTACAAATCGTCAACAAAAATATCAGGATTGGCTTCACTTGTTTATAATGTACACACCACAATTTATCATTAACGGAACTACAGAATTTGCAGGTTATAATGAATCAGCGTTAAACGGAAAAGTTTCAGATGCTTTAGAAATCAAAACAGCGGCAGATTTAGCCTTAACAGCAAAACCTGATAAAGATTCTTTAGAAATTCATTTTAAGACCAATCTACTAGAGAAAAACACCAGTTTGTTTGTGGCTACAATTCAAAAACAAGCCACTTCGAAAGTAATTCGAGGTGAAAACAAAGACAATACATTGCATCATATTCAGATTGTAAGACAGCTTAATTCTTTTGAATTAACGAATAAAGAAGGAAAAATTGTTGTACTGAAACCTAAAAATTTCAATCCGAAAGACTTTGAGTTAATTGGTTTTATTCAAAATACCGTTACCGGAAAAATACTTATAACAACAAAAGCTAATTTACAATAAATCAGCTTTTTATTTGTGTTAATAATAATTTACCTATTCTCCAACCAGCTCAAAAATGCCGTTGCTTTCTCTTTTCCAACCAATAATTTTTCTTCTGTTGGAATTATCAATTTGATGATTAATTTGCGCGAAAAATAATGTTCTGCTTCTCTAATAGCCGAGAAATTAACCAAGTATTGTCTGTTGATTCTAAAGAACTGCGTTGGAGATAATAGTTTATGAACCTCATCAAGAGATTGTGTAATTTGATATTCAGTCTTATCAAAAGACATAATTGTTGGAGTTTCATTTTTGATATAGAAAAAGGCAATATTCTCCGTTAAAACCGTTTGATATTTATTGTTTTTAAAGACCAAAAAACTGCTTTTTCCCACATTCTCACCCGTTCTGGTCAATAAGTATTCAAAATCAGGCATCATTTTTTTATTCCTTTGAAAGAAATTCTTCAGTTCGCCTACTTTCTTAATTGCTGATGCAATACTTTCTCTCGAAAAAGGTTTCAATACATAATCGACTCCATTTGATTTGAAAGCCTCAATAGCATAATCATCAAAAGCGGTACAAAAGATTACCGGCGATAAAACCTCAACGTTTTTGAAAATCTCAAAACACAAACCATCTGCCAGCTGAATATCCATGAAAATAAGATCTGGATGATCATTTTCTAAAAGGTAACTCACGGCGCCATCTATGCTTTGTATATACGACAAAATTTGAGCATCGGGTCTGATACTCAAAATAAGCTGGCCAAGAGCTTTGGCTGTTTTTACCTCATCTTCAATTATTATGATAGTCATAGATCATTGGTATTTTTACTTTAAAAGTAGTTTCGGTTTTGTCAATTTCAATTTCTTTATGTATTAGATGTGCAAAACGCTGATTGATATTATCAAGACCAACGCCTGTAGATAACACGCCTCTTTTGAGCTGTATCTGATTTTCGATAACCAGAAAATCATTTTCAGAATATAGATTAATCTGCAAAGGTTTATCCAAAGAAACAATATTATGTTTGATGCAATTTTCGATTAATAATTGCAAAGTAAAAGGCGGAATAGCGGAGTCGTATTGTTTTTGATCGACTTCGTTTATGAGAACAAATCCGTCCTCAAAACGGGCTTTCAATAAATAAACATACGAATCTAAAATTTGAAGTTCTTCGCGAAGCGGAATTAAATCAAGTTTACGACTTTCGAGGGTAAAACGGTAAAAGTCTGATAACTTCAAAATAAAATCAGAACTCTGTGGATCCTGAATATCTACCATTGATTTTAGTGTATTCAAGCTATTGAATAAGAAATGCGGATTAACCTGCTGTTTTAGAAGCTCATATTGTGCGCCAAGATTTACAGCGTGGGTACGTTCTAACTCCATCCCCATTTGCTGCGTTTGATAGTTTTGAAAAAGCAAATGCAGAAACATATAAACAATCAAATTGATCAGAATCCCTCGCAATTCAAACATAATTGGAGCATCCATTTTAGAGATTTGAAAAAGTTCCTGATGTCCAATTACGAGTATTACCATAATCACGATCCCTAATAATACACTCAATAAAAGCTTCCAGTTAAATAGACTTTTATTTGTACGCTGTGCCGAAAATTTTGGCAGACTGTAAATATTATAATACCAAATAAAAATAGAGAACATTAACGTAATCGACGAATTAATGACAATATCTCCAGGTGTCGAATCGGTATCGAATAATTTAGGTATCGAAGCAAGAATCGCCAATGCTATAGAACTTCCCCAAATTACCTTGCGGGAAACGTGAAAGCTTTTTACTTTTTCCATAATTTTTTCATCTGTTTTTTTAGCTCTTGCTTTGTCAAAGATAGGATATTTTAAAAGGCAATTTATTTCGTTCTGATTTTCACATCACAAAATAAATTACCTTTTATTAATATAAACTATAACTTTATATAAAGTATTTAAAATGATTGTTTTTCAAATAGTAACCAATACCCTGTTCTTTAAAGTAATCATTCTCATTACTCTGTTTTCTATTAATTTTTATAATGAAAAAGCCTTAAAATCTGCTCTGTTGACTCCTAAAATACTTCCGGTTTTACTGTCTTGAATAAATCCAATTACTTCAAAATCATTTGTGTTGAAATCCTTTGGAAGATGTATCGAAACTGTTCCTTTTTTATCTTTTAAATCTATTGTATGAAGATGGTGAACAATTTGATAATGCGATAAAACACGGTGTGCATTCTCCCCTCTTTTTACATTGCTTTTCGCAGTTTTTTGAACCACCGCAATCAATAATTGATTGTTTCTTGAAGTTCCTTCCACAGTATAATTCACTGCCAGATTGTTATTGTTTTGAGTAGCTTCTAGTGATAAATCGGTAAGAGCTGGTTTAGAAAGGGCCGTTTTAATTGCGTTTCTCACAACAGTTTCCTGAGAGGCGATATAATCTGCTTTTCCGTTTACGATTACTTGTGGTGTGTAAATAGGTTCTTTACCCAGAAATTTTGCATACTCGTACTGTCTTTTGGTATAATCAGGATTACTGAAAATATCTTTCCAGCCTTGTTTGTCCCAATAATCTACGTGATAAGCCAAAACATAAACATTGCTGTCTTTATATTCGTTTTGGATTCTTCCCATCAATTCATCTGCGGGAGGACAACTCGAACAACCTTCGGAAGTGTATAATTCTAATAAGGCAAAACCTTTAGTTTCTTTCTTCTCAGAATTATTTTGACTAAACGCCATCGTTCCTGCCAGAAGAAATAAAGCAATCCAAACTGGTAATAATTTTATTTTTTTCATAATAATTGTTAGTTGTTAATTGTAAAATGTTATTGTATTCACTCTTTACTCTTTACTCTTTACTCTTTACTCTTTACTCTTTACTCTTTACTCTTTACTCTTTACTCTTTACTCTTTACTCTTTACTCTTTACTCTTTACTCTTTACTCTTTACTCTTTATTC
>Ga0163161_10000097_pt1 | contig 84842 bp, 76 predicted proteins | sample S45metaG_FD_129847 | JGI IMG/M metagenome (GOLD analysis project Ga0163161, IMG submission 129847) | Switchgrass rhizosphere microbial communities from Kellogg Biological Station, Michigan, USA - S4-5 metaG | ecosystem: Host-associated > Plants > Roots > Rhizosphere > Soil | place: USA... | reverse complement strand
GATTAAAAGGCAAGCCACTGGCAACCTGGTTTCTCGATTTCAACGCGACAAATCAACAAAATTTGCCGCTTAACGATATTCAAACGAACCATATGGACTATATTTTCGACAATCATCCATATCAATTGGTGGCCACAAAAGGCAGCTTCGAGAAACCATCAAACGGTAGTATTTTTCGTATTAAGCCGCAGGGTGATGCCTTAATACTCAAGATGACAGATCAGTAGCAGCTTAAAAATATTAACTTTTTAATAATGATGATAATTACAACAACAAACCCACAAATTGTGGGTTTGTTGTTTATAGACTGGGGAACCTTCCATCGAACACTTAATATCGTTTTCAGATCTTTCAATTTCGATTTTACGGGCAAATGCCTAGCTTAACGCTAAGGTAATGGATTTAGCAGCATATCAGGAGCTAATTTTCCTGGCTTAAATTTGTCCGTTATCATCTGGATCAAATTCCACAATCCATTCAATGCCATATTTGTCTCTAAACATTCCGGCATAAGTACCCCAGGGACTGTCGCCAATAGGTCCTTCAATCGCTCCGCCTGCCGATAGCCCTTGAAATACTTTATCTGCTTCCTCCCGGCTTTCAGCACTAATTGATATTTTAGACCTATTTTCGTTTTCATTAACCCTTCCCATAAATTCTGGGACATCATTGGCTATCAATACGTTGTGTTTGCCTATTGGCAGGGAAATGTGCATGATTTTATCTACCTCATTTTCTGGTACTTGAAAATCAGCATTTGCCAAGTCTTTGAAACGAATAACTTTTGTGAATTCTCCGCCAAAAACTGATTTGTAAAAGTTGAATGCTTCTTCAGCATTTCCATTGAAGTTGATCCAGGGATTGATTGTTCTCATCGCATTTTAATCTTAAATTGTTTTCAGAGTAATGGTTGTAACCCAAAGATAGTTGAAGTCGTTTAAATTACTTAATGTATAAAACCAAAAGTGGGGACGCAACATTTTAGGGGAAATTCTCATTTTGATAATCAGGTCAGAATGAATTAAGATACATTAATCTCCCGCAGAAAGGTGTTATAATTTGGTCAGTGGATGTGATTTATTTCTCCGCCTTACTATTCAAAAGTTTATCTATAGCAGCAACCAATACTTTATTGTCGCTGGGGCGTGGTGGTTTCATATTGTTAATATTGCCATCTTTATCAATCAATATATAAGTTGGAAAGCTATTAATAGATAGTCTATTTTCAATTATACTCTGCTGTTCACTAGGTAAACGATAATGCACGGCATTTTCTCCGGTAAGCTTATTTTCATTTATGATGTTTTTCCAGCTTTCTTCAGGCGAGTTATTGGCGAAATACATGAAGATTACATCTTTTCCCTTAAGCGCGTCTTTAACGGCTTTAACATAAGGCATTTCTCCTTTGCATGGGCCACACCAGGTACCCCAGAAATCAACATAAATGACCTTGCCTTTATACGGACTGATTAATGCAGCAAATATAGAATCTGCATTTTTGGAAGATTTTAAATGATCTGTTCTTTTTAAACTTTCTACATATTCAGGAGCAACCTTCGCCAGTTTTAAATACGACTCCTGCATATCACTTAAGCGGTTGCGATAAATACTGTTTTTAATATTTGACATCGAAAGTTTAAAAACATCATCTGGCATAGAAGCACTATTATAATTAAAAAAATCATAACTATTATGTGCAAAATAAAGGTCCCTCAAATCCTCATCAGCAATGCTGTTTGTAAACTTTAAATAATTTTGGTGCGATACGAACATCAATTTTTTATTGGCAGCATCTTTGATCTCTTCAAAATGGTTTTTTCTAAATGATGATGCCAATTCACTTTGTGCTTTAGGCATTCTTTTAACCGGAGATGTCGGTTCCTTGGATTCGTTAAATCTATTTATTTTTACTTCAGCGAGTAAAGCCACTCTTTCTGCAGCTGTAGTTTTGAAATTATTGTTCAGCACCATTTCCTCTATTAGGTCATTCCATTTTACAGAGAAAGTATCACGGTCTTGCAGGTAGGAAAAAAGATCATTTTTAAAAGTGCTAAACTCCCTGATTAATGTAAATGGTTTAGGAGGTGTATTTCTATAAAGTGTGTCTTTTACAAAACCGATGTATGCTTCTGGAAAACGGTATTGATCTGTGCTATCTAAACGAAACTTTCGCTGCATGAGCTCTTTACCCATTTCAAATTTATAAAATGTGGGTACAAAATACTTTAGTTTATTACTAGCTTTGGGGTTGCTGGTTAAATAATTTTCAAAAGCTTGTATCGATTTTTTATAGTCAGCCTTACTGATATCAAAGAAATCTTTGGTTTTGCTATAATATTTAATGTTCGATTCTTCTTGGGTTTTTTGATAAGTGGCATAAAGACTGTAATTAATAATTTCATTATGAAAGCTGGCATTGTTGCCCATCACTAATCTTTGCTGGGCTTTAAAATCCTGAAAATAGAAATATGTCTCTCCAGGTTCTAACACATCCCAACGACCAGAGCCATCACGACCCCAATCTAACACTACGGCTGTGGTATTTAATAGCGGCACCTTCACTTCGAAAAATCCATTGCTATCTAGATCCCCAAAATATCTTACTTCTTTTTCAGTTAAAACATCGTTTGTTGTCACCATAAAAGGCTGATTGGAAGATGGATTTCTTAGAAAACCTCTTATAATTGCGGTGTCTATCTTTACAAAATGATTGTCCGGAAAAGCATCCGTATCTTGTATTTTAGAAGGCTTTAGATTATGCTTGAACAGGTAAACATTTTTCGTTCCTTCGCTGTCCGTCAATTGTGCTACACTATCGTTTTTAATGTTGATCTGAACATTTCTTTCTTTACCCTTGCCTAAAAGTTGAATATTAATGCTGTTCCCTTTTTTTGCTAACTTTTGATAGGTATACGCTTCCTGATTATAAATGGCGAAATCTTCAAAAAAACCATAATGCCATTCGTTGGTTTCCTCATTTATCCAATTGCCAGGAAAAGCATAAATCAAAGGATTACCAGCCTGTTTTTCATAAATCATTTCGCCATCTACATCATTAACTTTTAAGGTATTTGGCTGTTTTACTATATAAACCATTTTATAGGTTTTCTGATCCTTCACCAATAAGCGATATTCTTTATCCAAATAGCTGCCAGCCCAAAGTATATTCCACTTTTTGCCGTTTTGCTGAAGCTTAAATTGTTTGGTTATTGAAAAGTTATCCTGTTGTTTGGCCGGATAAATCCAGTTTTGCTTTAAAAATGGGGGTATGGTTTTGGTCCCGAAAAACTTGATATCCGGGTCGGTTTCTTGCCAGGTGCACATTTTTTCATTTTGCCAATGACCGTATTTTAGTGATGCCCTATTGTTGCCCATTTTTTTGATTTCTAATGTTAAAGGTACTTTTCGCTCACTGGTAAGCCATATTTTATAAATACCACCTGTTTCCCTTAAACTATCTACCTTACACATTTCGTAGAAGTGTTCTACATAATCACCTCCAATTAAAGTCCCATTCCAGTCGCCTTTATTATTAACCTGAAAACTCCAGAAACCTTGTAAGTGTTTAGGAATAATTGATTTTGAGAAAGCTGAAGAAATCAGAAATGGGATGAGCAAAACCAGTAGGAGTGAGCGTTTATTCATGAGGCATATTTGGATTAGATGATTTGAAGATAAGGATTTCTTTTAATTTTTAAAATTCATTTCTTCAGTGAGAATCATTCAATATAGACCACTAAATTATTTTAGCAAAATTTAATTCCTTAATGTGCTGAAGAATGCTTCTGATGAATTACAGCGCTATTTCTTTCTGAATAGAGCTGGTTAAATCTCCTATTGATTGCATTGCGACCAGTAATAATAAAAATGATAGAAACTTAAAACTGTAGTTCTGCCTCAGTTAATTTGTATTCATATCCTTTTCCGGATTAAATATCAGTAGGGTTGCCGATGAGGCCGGAGTTGACAGGATGCTGATCTATGAATATTTTGTTAGTCTTGAGGGGAAAAGCGCTTGCTTATCATGTGCCCGAAAATCAGTTTAATAGTATCATTGGAATAAAGAAATGCGCCGGATCATTACCTGGGGACTAAGCGAAAAACTGCCTATGTTAAAGGAGCTGGATTTAAAACGGGAGAACATCGGCGATCAGATGCTGCGTGAGGTTATCGATAAACACTTTGCAGATAAGGATAAAAACTTTAGGGCAATGTACGCCATATTAATGGGAGGAGTATATTACCTTACGCTGCACGCCAAGATGCAGGAAAATCCATTTTGTAGGATAGACCTCCAGCAGGCGTCGGGTAAGGATGAGATCAAGAAGGCACTCAGGCAGTTTATCGATCTGGCCTATTTATAACGGTTTGTATTTTAATTATTCACTGCCATTTCCCCCTTCTGCTATGGGCTCTGGATTTAAAATAAACCGCTTGCTTTTAGGATTAAAATCTACGCTGAGGTAGCCGCCAACCCTGCCAATTTGATTGGAAATAATAAAATTATTGCCCTTTCCTGTGGTAATGTTATCATAGATAATCGTCATCAGGTTTCCGGTGGGCGTTTCGACTGACTCAAAATGGAGTGTTTGAAAGATTTTGTTATCTGCTTTTTTGATAATTTTTAAGGTAGTCATACCGGCATTCCGGGCTTCAGTTTTCTTTGCATATATACCAATGAAATAGTAATCCCGCAATGAAGAATACTGAAGGATCTGGATATTGTCAAAGGCTTCCGCTGCGAGATCACTGAGCCTATTGGCAAGATTTAGCTTTACCGCTAATCTGCTTTTTCCCCCGCTCCAGCTGCCAGATAACTGCAGAGAAGAAAAATGGAGGCTAAAAGTCGCAGATATCTTATCAAATGATCCGATCTCATTTAGTTTAATCTCATGGGTGCTTTGGTTAAATACACCTTCAAGCCTTATGGGGCTATTGAATTTATCATATTTATAAATGCCAATGATATTGTAGCTCTTTTTTGCAGGCTCTCCAAAATAACCTTCTTTTAACTGAAATGATAAAGTAATGGGATACCGGTCAATGTATCCGGTATAATTGTAGATGTCATACCAGCCGGCAAAGCTTTTTACCGAAGTGAAAAAGAGGACAATTATTGATACAATAATTTTTGCTTTCATGGTTATGCCCGGTGTGTTCTTATACTGCCAATATCCACATTTTTTTGTTTTGCCGGGCATTTTGGTTACACATTATCTGAATTCTGCCAGATTGAAAGATATGTTACATGGTCATATCCCGCGAAAAAACAGGCAAAACAGAGATTGTAATTTATTTGAAAACCGCAATCGATAAGGGCTGGCATATCCATTCTCATTAAGTTAAGCAGAGGAAGCCTGTGTGTAAATTATTCAGCAAACATATGGAAAAAGCGGTGTCAAAATCATCAAAATAAAAGCCTGCAAATGTTTATCTGTAGGCTTTTAATACTGATTTTTTTGGAGTCGAAAGGAGTCGAGGTTTTTGTTTTATTGGTTTGTTAATCAGTGTTTTATATTTTTTTTTTGGTTTTATGACATCAAAAACCCACCACTATCTTTTTAATGCAAATTCTTAGATTTGAAAATAGTAAAAATGATTAGAAATTACCAAATCCTTTATGGATCCCAGATTGGTGACTGAATTATTGGTTCGCGCTGAGGAAGCTTATACGATTCAAATGGCCCAACCTGTTTGTATATATCACTTAAGCCCACAGATTACGATGTTTAATGAGGATTTAATAATAAAATAAACATACGTTAATACTAAACAATTGTTTAGTATTTGTATATTTTATTTCCGTAGATTGACGAAAAACGCGAAAACTTTTACTTATCAGGTAATTGTAGCTACTTGTTCAAACTGAGCAGATGGCGGTAACTTAGATCTCCATGTGGCCCTTGAAAAAAACAGGTCTTACCCATTATTTCATCAAATCGCTTTATCTTCTCGTGCCGGGATTTTTTAGTTTAAATAACGTAAAATGTTTTAGACTGTTATTTGGCAGCCTACTAGAATTGCGAATAATCATATCTTTGCACAATGTCAAATTTTGAAACATTTTTCGATTATATTCAAAATATCTCAGGAAAACAGCTGTCAGAGGATGATAAGCATCTATTGACTGTGTATTTCAAACCCAGGAAACTCCGGAAAAGGCAATACTTTTTACAGGAAGGAGATGTATGCAAACACATTGGCTTTATTGTAAAGGGGTCTGCCCGGACTTTTACCGTAGATGAAAAAGGGCGTGAACATATTCTCAAACTTGCTATCGAGAGTTGGTGGCTGGCTGATTTTGAAAGCTTTTACCTCTTGACGCCAACCCGCTTTAATATTGAGGCACTCGAAGATCTTGAAATTCTTCAATCAACCCATGCGGAAATTGAGGCGTTCTTAAAGCATATTCCCGCCTTTGGAGCGATGTCGAATATCATCAGTCAGAACAACACGATCGCAGCCCAGAAAAGAGTACAAAGTATTAGCTATTCGGCTGAAGAACGCTACGGGGAATTGGTCCGGGATTATCCTTTTTTTCTACTCCGGTTCCCGCAAAATATGATTGCTTCCTTTCTTGGTTTATCTTCTGAAACCTTAAGCAGGATAAAGAAAAACTCTCTAAAATAATTCCTTTTCGCTATCAGCACATGTATCGTCAACTTTTCGTTACTGTTTATATCGCTATCTAATAACCCCTGCCGCTTTTTTTTGATAAATATCATCTCTTTTGGGTGACATTTATCGGGTATATTTAGTGATTCATGTCATTCTACGTTTGGTTCTTATACAGCATCTTTGAATGTATTTAAGAATAAAAAAACTGAAGAGTTTGAAACAATTAAAAATAGAATCATGAATAGACTAGAAAACAAGGTAGCAGTAGTTACCGGTGCTTCAAAAGGTATAGGTGCAGCTATAGCCAAACACTTTGCAGCAAATGGCGCAAAAGTTGTTGTAAATTATGCTTCCAGCAAAGAAGGGGCAGATATCGTGGTGAAAACCATAACGGATAACGGAGGTATCGCCATTGCCGTCCAAGCCGATGTTTCGAAAGAAACGGATGTAAACAGACTGTTCGAAGCGGCAAAATCAGCATTTGGATCAGTGGACATCTTGGTCAATAATGCGGTTTCGCAAGGATATGCACCCATCCAACAGATTTCTGTAGCCGATTTTCACCAAAGTTTCAGTGTTAATGTGCTCGGCCCAATCCTAACTATACAGGAAGCCCTAAAACATTTTGGCGACAAAGGGGGAAACATTATCAACATAAGTTCGGGTGCAAGCAAATATCCACTTCCGAACGCATCATTGTACTCCTCAACGAAAGCTGCGCTAGATGCTCTAACTATTGCTTTGTCAAAAGAACTTGGAGCGAAAAATGTGCGCATCAATTCTATTTTACCAGGCGCTACAGATACCGAAGGCGCCGCCAGCGCTGGCGTTACAGCAGGTAGTGAGTATGAAAAAATGTTTGTTGAAAAAACACCACTTGGTCGCAGAGGACAGCCCGCAGATATTGCCAAAGCTGCGGTATTCCTGGCTTCTGATGACGCAGCTTGGATCACTGGAGAGCAAATTTCCGTTTCGGGTGGAATGTATGGTTTTTAAATCCGGGAAACCATTAAAAATCAGCCATACGACCGAATTAGTTTGCGGTGAAGTAGTCAAAACGGATTTATATAACGCACTGGTTAACCTCGCATTCGAGTTTCGCAGGGAAGACTAAAAATAAAAAATGCGGCAACGTTAGGTGCCACATTCAAATCTATCTTTTATGGTTATATCTTAGTTGTGCAACAGCTACGTACGTAAGGCAATACAGGAATTAAAAAATCTGTTACAGGAAATCAGGGCAGAGGTTACCGAAAAAAAGGACAGTTCGAAATAAATAATATATTGTTTTGGGTTAAAGGCACTGGTTATGGATCAGTGCCTTTTTTCTTAAGATTTGGCGGGGGAAACATATCTTATGGACATCAATTTTTTATCGATGCCAATTGATTAATTTTCCTGACTGTCCCCTGACGGGCCGGGCAATCCGCTGTAAAATAAAAAAGCATCCTACAGTTGATGTAGAATACTTTTTTTAGCCAGGATACAGCAGCAGCCTTTCTTATTTTAAAAAGAAGTTCAGCAGGTCTTTTTGCACCTGTGGGGTATTTTCCTGTACCACCCAGTGTCCGGAATCTTTAATTACAGATTCTACAACTTGATCGGCCACCAATTTGGTATGCGTTGCAAGAAACGGTGCTGCGAAATGATCCGAACCCATTGCCAGTACTGGCATAGGTAGTTTTCGCTTGGCAAAAATCACATTGTCTTTAGCATCTTGATCGAAATAGCCGAACCAATGGAAAGCACCTGTTGTTGCACCCGGTACAGAATATGCACGAATAAATTCAGTACGTTCGGCAGCAGTGAAGGCATTTTTTTGGAAACCGACAACAGGCCAGAAATCTGTAAAAAACATGCCAACCTTACCCGAAACTAATTCTCCGGCATGTGGTTGTGCAAAAAAACCAAACCACCAGGCTTGCGCTTTAACCTGACTCCATACGGGTTCGATGCCGGGTAATAAGGCATCCATCAATGCCATTTTTTTAACTTCAGATGGAAACTGTGCGGCATAAGCATAAGCAACCATTAAACCAATATCATGACCGGCAAGGTTTATATTTTTATAGCCTAGTTTCTTCATCAGCTCATGCATATCTACGGCCATGTTCTTTTTATCGTAGCCTCCTTTTGTTTTTCCCGATTCGCCTACGCCACGCATATCTGGTGCAATTACTGTGAAATGTTTTGATAACTCCGGTAACAGGCGGTTCCACATATACCAGTTTTGACCAAAGCCATGAACCAATAGCAAGGGTTCACCCTTTCCGCCAATAACATAGTGGATTTTAACACCGTTAACAGTGGCGTACTGATGCTTAAAGTTAGATGGTGGATTGGCAGGACTGGCAGCCATTACGGTTCCTATAAGGGCTGTAAATAGCAGGGTAACCAATAGTTCTTTAATTTTTCTTGTTGTTTTCATGTTTTTATTGCTTTTATGAATTTGAATGATTTTATTTTTTCTTGTTGTCGCTGATGTCCTTGTAGGCATTTGGCAGATTAAAATTGCTGTGCAGCCAATTAAATAGGACATAGCCCTTATCGTATTCCTTCATTGTAACGGCTTCTTTGGTTTGCTTCAAACTAAGGCCCTTATCAACTGCAGCTTCTACCTGTTTTTTAAGTTCTTGAACATAATCGATTGTATATTTTATACCGGCTTTATTGGTAATCCTGCCATGACCTGGAATTACAATGGCATCATCAGGCAAGAAATCATACATCTTTTTAAGGTTCGCGGCAGGCTCCAGAAAAAAACCATCGAATAGCCAGGGAATTGCCGGACTTTCTGCAATAAAAGGGTTTCCTGCCCAAAAAACTTTTTGATTTGGCATCCATACAAATAAATCGGCAGGAGATTGTGCAGTTCCTACATTAAGCATTTCTACGATTTTGCCTCCACCTAAATCAACTTTTAGATTGCTGTTTTTGGGAATCACAAGATCTGCAGGGCGAAAAACAGTATTTTCTATCCCTCTGCCCGAACCAAATAGCGTTACCATAAACTGCTTAATGCCATCGTAGTTTTTCTCGAGGTTTTCTTTCGCAAATTCGTTTTGGATAATAAGTGTAGAAGCTGGCAACAAATAATTCCCGAAGCAATGGTCACCATGATCGCTTGTATTCACCGCGAATAAGATGGGTTTATCTGTTACAGAGCGAATCAGTTTAATTTCCTGGTCATAAAGGCGCTTGGTTAACATCACCTCGATTAACAATACGCCCTTTTCTCCTATAATAAAGCCGCCTGTAGTTGCCTGCGGAGTCCCCAGGGCCGTTTCTGTTTTAGCAGTACTGGGGATAATGGTGTAAATATCATTGCTGATTTTTTGCAGCTCAAGCGTTACTTTATTGGCATCCCATATCGGTACAACAGGGGGCATCGGCATTTGAGCAAACGCTATGCTATAGAAGCACAGTAGCAAAAGGCACAGGCCGGATTGTTTTAATATTAGTTTTTTCATTTTCGATTTTTTTTAAGATTCTATAACGGGTTATGAGTTTTATTTTTGATATCCACCGAAATATTTTACTGGCGACCAGTTTGGAATTACTTCTGGTAGGGCTGGGTTTTGCGTTGCATACTTCCCCGTAGCGTACACAACCTTGCCGTTAACAATGGTCATAAGTGCTGTAATGTGTTTAACCTTTTCTGTCGAAGCACTGAAATAATCGTCTGAAAGAATGACCATGTCTGCATACATATTTTTGATTAGTTTGCCTTTTAGGTTTTCCTCGCCAGAGCACCAGGCGCTACCAGATGTATACAATTGCAAGGCAGTAAATTTATCCAGCACTTGTTCCGTTGGCCAAAATTGCATTCCGCCAATGGTTTTGCCTGTTAGCAACCAGTGCAATGCCATCCATGGATTGTAGGTGGAAATACGTGGTGCATCGGTACCCATACCAACCGGAACACCCATTGCTAACATTTTTTTGATGGGTGGCAACTGTAATTGGGGTTTGCCATACATTTTAGTATACAATTCCCCCTGGAAATACATTCTGAATTGAACCGCTATTCCACCACCAAGGGCTTTTACCCGGGCAAGGTCAGGGTCAGTAATGGTTTCGGCATGATCGAAAAACCATCGAAGTCCGTTAAAGGGAGTATCTTTGTTAACCTTTTCAAACACGTTGAGCATCCTGTCGATAGATTCTCCATAAGTAGCATGAAGGCGAAATGGCCAACGGTTTTTAACCAATAAGCGAATAACGGGTTCCAGGTCTGTTTCCATCTCTGGAGAGAGTACAATACGTGGTTCCAAAAAATTTTCAAAGTCTGCTGCGGTAGCAGTCAGATTTTCACCTGCACCTTCAACTGTATAACCATTGGCCATTAAAATATGGTCATTTTTATTTGGATGTGTATTCGCAATCCATTTCTCATAATCGGCAAATTCCTTTCCTTTCTGCTGTGCAAACAGATAATAGGAAGTTCTTACCGTAAGTTTTCCTGCTTTGGCCAATGCGAGCGAAGCCTGATAATCTGCGTCATAATTCTGCGCTCCACCTGCAGCATCAACCACGCTGGTTATCCCAAAACTGTTAATTTCACGGTAAAAATGCTCCGAACTGTTAATTCTTTCTTCATCAGTAAGTTTACCCGTAAGGGCTAGGGTACGGTAAATCGCCATTGGAGTTTCCTTGGCATAAAGCAATCCGGTAGGTTTGTTATCTTTATCAAGCTCAACAATACTTCCAGGATAACTGGTGTTTTTATCGTAGCCCAACACTTCTATGCCCTTCTTATTCAGAAAAGCTTTGCCATATAGATAAGTAATAAATACGGGTTTATCCGGAACTGCCGCATTAATCTCATCAATTGTAGGCTGTCTTTTTTCAGCAAACTGAAATTCGTTCCAACCGCCAACTACCTTAACCCAAGCGCCCGGTGGTGTTCTTGCCGCTTGCTCTTTTAACATTTCCATTGCACGTTTCAAAGTCTTCACACCGTCCCATCTCAATTCCATGTTATAGTTTAATCCTTCGCGAATTGCGTGCATATGGCTATCGTTTAAGCCAGGGATAACCGTTTTTCGTTGAGCATCAACCAGTTTGGTTTTTGAGGATTGATAGGCTTTCAGAATTTTTTGAGTGGTGCCTGTGGCAAGGATAAGCCCGTTTTTCATGGCTATAGCTTGCTTAAATTCTCCGGGCTTAACCATGGTCGCAATCTTGCCATTGTAAATAATCAAGTCTGCCTTTTGTTGGGCATTAACTTGTAATACGGATAAAAGTATCATCAGGTAAAATAACCTGACTCCGATTTTAAGTGAAATTTTCATAATTTTTAAAAGTTTTAAATATTGCCTAGCCAGTTTAGAATGAACTCAGCATTTTCTTTCCAATTCTGCTGGCCCAGTACAAAGTGATTGCGCCCGGCAAACTCTTTATAAGCCGTTACAGAGCCACTGTGTGTGTATTTCTTAAAATTAGTGTAGTTTAAAGAAGCTGGTATAAATCGATCGATACTGCCTGACAAGAAAAGCAATGGTGCATGTGGAAGGTTAAAATCTATTTTTGCTGCACTCGTAGTGGCATCTCTCACCACCATTTTGGATTCCGGTACCAAAAGCTTATAGTAAGCCTCTTTCTGATCCTCGTAAGGCATGCCATTAGTAAATGCGTATTGCCATTGTCGGAAAGTCATAAGATAGGTTTTAAGGCTGTTGGTAAAGAACCCCAAAGCATGCCAGCCCGCTTTGTAGAAGGAAAGCTTAAAAGTTAAAAGGCCTTGCGGCTGTAAGGAATGGATCGCAACCCCAGCTGTTGCCAAACCTTTTTGAATCAGAAGCTGCGTGATAAGGCCACCCATAGAATGACCGATTAAAATGGGCTTTTCTGGCAAGGTTTCAACAATTTCTTCAAAATAAGCAGTTAAGTCTGCTAGCCTTATTTTGGCAACTTCCGCATCAGGATGCCTTTGTCGTAAAGTGCAGGCTGGAGCATCTTTATAGGGCCAAGCGGGTGCAATTGTTTTGTAGCCATTTTGCTCAAAGTATTCTTTCCAGTGGTTCCAACAATCGCTGCTTACAAACGCACCGGTAATAAATACAATGGTTTTCGAGTGAGTAGTTTTCATAATATTTAAGTCTTAGTTTATTATTGGATTTACGGTGAGTCCGCCATCAATTACGATTTCTGTACCTGTAATGAAAGCGGAATTTTTGGATGCTAAAAAACTGGCCAGCTGTGCGATTTCTTCTGCGTGGGCAAAACGTTTCAGGAGAATCTTATTACTTAAAATATTACTGAAGGCATCAATTTCAGCTGCATCCATTCCTAATTTTTGATACACCGGCGTTTCTACCGGGCCTGGCGAAATACAGTTTACACGGATATTTTTCGGCGCAAGCTCAGTTGCCAAAACTCGGTTTAGGCCAATTAACGCAGCTTTGCTTGCCGAATAGACACCAGAATTTGGCATACCCACGCTTGCATTAACTGAAGTATTAAAAATTACAGATCCACCGGAATTAACTAAAGGCAGCAATTTTTGAAGAGTAAAAAAAATGCCTTTTACATTGGTATCCATCAAGTAGTCGAAATGCTCTTCGCTTGCCTGCTCAAACGGTAGAAACTCAGCTGTGCCCGCATTCAGAAATATTGTATCAAGCGCACCAAAATCGGCTTTAACCGTTTTGAAAAGTTGGTCAATACTTAAAAGGTTTGCCTGATTGGAAACATAACCAGTTACACCCAGTTCATCGGATGCCCGTGCAACGGCTTCGGGATCCCGGCCTGTAATAATGACCTTTGCCCCTTTGGCCTTAAAGAGTTTTGCCGTGGCATAGCCTATTCCGCTATTCCCGCCGGTAATTAACGCGGTTTGTTGATGAAGTGTGTCCATATTCGTTTGGTTTGATATGAATCACTATCGGCAATGTTTGAACCTTTTTTGTTAAGTATTTGATGATCAATGATTTGATATTATTATTGATTTTGGTTTTTACTTTATATCGTTACTTTCAGAAACAAACTACGATATAAGGTAGGATGAATATTGATCCGGATACAACGATATTTCGTTGTCGAAACTGGGTCAGGAATATTACAGATAAAATTGGTCTTGCCAGGTAGTAGAATTTGCCATTATTAAATGTTTACCAGCTTTTTAACAAATGAAAGTTTTGAGCAATGGCTTTGGCTTGGTTGGTACAAAGCTGTTTATCCGATACGCTTAATCACAAATGAATACGATTTGCACGGCGATTTATCTACTACTGGATATCATCAAAAACCACGAAATAAAGTGAAATTATACTTGGTGTATGTGTTTATGTCTTGATAAACAGTATTTTATTGGTTTGGTGCTGGTTTTGACATAACATCGTAAACTGAATTAAATCTATTTACGATCATGAAAACGATTTTATCTTTATTATTTATTCTAGCATCTTATACCGGAATGGCTCAAGAAATTTCTTTTAAGCAGTTGCGCTATGATGAAACTTATGCTTATTTGGCCCAGGACTCATCGATTAATTGGTACCATAACTTAAAATTTAAGCCAGTATCTGCAAATAAAGCTACTTATTTTAGTTTTGGGGGAGAAGTACGCTATCAATATTTTTATTTTAAAAATCAGGACTGGGGAGAGGCTCCCGAAGATCAGGATGGATTTATACTGAGTCGTTATCTAGGCCATGTTGATTTTCATGCAGGTAAGTACTTTCGCACTTTTATACAGTTACAAAGCAGTTTAGCCAATGGGCAAACAGAAGAACCTTCTCCCGTCGATCAAAATCCCCTCGATCTGCATCAGGCTTTTTTAGAATATAGAGGCCGGGTTAATGGAAAAGGGATCATAACATTTAGAGTAGGCAGGCAAGAACTCTCTTATGGTTCACAGCGGTTGGTAGCTGTGCGCGAAGCGCCCAACAATCGGCAGTCATTTGATGCAGCTAAATTGATGTATAGTGGAAAAAACGTTAAGCTGGATGTTTTTTATTCGAATTATGTTCCAGCAAGATCAAATATTTTTGATGATAGTTTTAGTAATATTACCCGGTTTTGGGGAGCTTATGGGGTATTTAATAAAATCCCATTCATTAAAAACATCGATCTGTATTACTTAGGGATTCATAAAAAAAATGCGGTATTTGATGATGGAAAAGGAGCGGAAACAAGGTATTCTGTAGGAGCTAGAATATGGAGCAATACACCTAACTGGCAGTATGATGTAGAAGGTTTATATCAATTCGGAAATCTTGAAGCCAGCCATATTTCTGCATGGACAATGTCTGCAAACATTTCTTATTCGTGGGAAAAGGCGGGATTAAAACCGCAGATTGGCTTAAAAGCAGAATTAATCAGCGGTGATAAAAATAGTGCAGATGGAAGATTGAATACTTTTAATCCGCTATTTCCCAAAGGTGCCTATTTCGGGTTGGCCGCATTAATCGGACCATATAACTTAATGGATGCACATCCATATTTTCAATTTAACCTTACTAAAACACTGTTGTTTGCAGCAGATTATGATCTATTTTGGCGCATGGATAGCAACGATGGACTATATGCTGTAAATGGTAAATTAATTTATCCGGCTAAAACCGGAAACTCAAAAGAAATAGGAAAACAACTGGGTGGTGCTTTAGAATATATGCCGAACAGATATCTATCCCTTAAACAAGAGTTTACCTGGTTTAGCGCAGGCGATTATTTAAAAACAGCAGGGCCAGGTAAGGATATTTTAATGTTTGGCAGTACCATTACCCTTAAATTTTAAATAAATCGCACCTTAGCAAAGATGAATGGGTTATGTGATAAAATTTTTATGTATACCCAGTTTCTTCATTTTAGAATTTAGCGTAGTCGGTGGCAAATTTAGTAAGCTGGCTGCTCCATTTTCGCCCCAAATCTTACCATTGCATTTTTTTAATGCTGCTAGGATATGGGCGCGTTCGCCTTCACTCATGGTTGTAACAATTGGCTCGGCCAGGGCAATATGGGTGTTTTGCTCCAATTGGACGGGCAGAAGCATGCTATTGATCATATCTCCTTTTGTTAGCAAAACATTTCTTTCAATTAAATTTTCCAGTTCGCGAATATTTCCAGGCCAATAATATTGTTTCATACTCTCTAACACCTGTGGAGAAATCCCCTTTACACTTTTGCCAATTTTACGGGAGTAAATGTTCAAAAAATGCGCCGCAAGATCTGCAATATCTCCTTTGCGTTCTCTTAGCGGTGGCATAAGGATTGGAAAAACATTTATGCGATAAAAAAGATCTAACCTAAAACGACCTTCAGCAACTTCTTTATCTAAGTTCCTGTTGGTTGCAGCAATAATCCGTACATCTGTTTTTATCGTAACACGGCCACCAATACGCTCAATTTCCTTTTCCTGGAGCACGCGCAACAATTTTGATTGAGATTCCATCGGAAGTTCGCCAATTTCGTCTAAAAAAATAGTGCCTGAATGCGCTTGTTCAAATCGACCAATCTTACGTTCATGTGCCCCGGTAAAGGCACCTTTTTCATGACCGAACAATTCAGAATCAATTAAAGAGGTGGGTAAAGCTGCACAATTGATTTTTATAAAAGGCTTATCCTTTCGCAAGGAGAGCGAATGGATTCGTTCTGCAATCTTTTCTTTTCCCGTACCACTTTCGCCCAAAATCAATACAGAAGAATCTGATTTAGATACCTGAATAACATGGTCAAACACGGTTAATAATAAGTGGCTACTCCCAATAATCCCTGAAAAAGGATTTGGCTGTTCGGCAATTTTTTTATGGTTTTTTACGGCATAATTGGGTAATTCGGCAAGAAAAGGGCAATTTGAAGCCTGCAACATCCCCTCCATAAAATTGGTAATCAAGGGTTGTAATCTACTGCAAAGTACTAAATGGTCGGCTTGGTAAGCATCTGGCCGGCGACTGTAAAAATTGAAAAAATATTTTTTTTCTTTTCCCATTGGAATAGGGAACGATAGATGCGATTTGAGCTTGTACTTTTCTGTATATATTTTTTTTAGCGAAGGTTTCGCCAGCAGCAGTTCGAGTTCTTTTTCATCAAACCAGGTGGCCATCTGGTTGGTATGGTCGTTAGCTTTTAGTTTAACCAATTCGTGTTGCTTACAATTTGTAATCACCATTAATTCATTACAACCGATAGATTGATATTCATCAAAACCAATTCTTGAAAAACAAAGTTCATAGAAACTTTCTTCATCTTCTTGTTTTGTCCCAAATGATAAAAACTCGAAGGGGATGAAAGGCTGTAGCGCTTTTGCCATTTCTAAAATCTTGGATTCCCAGGTAATCGCTGATGACAATATTTCGGCCGCCTTTTTTTGCAACACTGCATTTTGCTGCATTCCGGTTTCCAAATGATTTTCATACCGGTATACTGCAATATCCAGGGCAATTAAAACATCTTTTTCACGGAAAGGCTTAATAACAAAACCATATGGATTAGTAACCTTCGCTGCCTCTAATACTTTCTGATTTGAATTGGCCGAAATATAAATAAACGGGATATCCAATTCAGTAAGCTGATGAGCAAGATCAATTCCGGTATGTTTGCCTTTTAAATAAATGTCGAGCAATACAAATTCGGGTTCGAATTCTGCAATCATTGCCTGAGCTTCATTTACACTATCCGCAATTCCACAAACTTCATAGCCGGCAGTTTTGAGGATATTGGCTAAAACATCTGCAATGATAAATTCGTCCTCCACTATAAGAATCTTTTTTTTCTTCATAATATCTTAGTCAGTTTGATTTGGCTTAAAGTTCTATTGGTTTGCCTGTTTCTATCGTCAAATAAAATTATGCTTCCGAAAATTTAATTATAGTTATTCGTTTGGTGATCAATATTAAGATTATATTGATGAACATCAATTATGAAACGTGAATCAATGCTGGTTTACGGATTCATAAATCTGGCCATAACATTCGAAAACGTCCGTTTCCTCATTAATATAGCTCAAATATAAGCTATGGATATATTTTTTGTTTAATCATTTTCGCTATTTAAGTTAAAATTAGATTAATCACGATATGTCGTTGTTTTAACAGCGATATATCATAGTGGTTATTAAAAAAATCACCTGTATTTATTACATATCATCAAGGTTATTCAGATGTATATTGGCATTGTTAGTACTGGTAATACATATTTGTTTAATATGGGCAGGCAATGAAATAACGTTGTTGTATTTTGATGAAATTTAGGTAAACTATTGTAAATCATTGTTTTATGTTTTGGGTATGGATTTGGCTAGCTGTTGGCTTTCAAATCTTAAATCATATGGAATTACAGTTAAAAAACAAAAAAGCACTTATTACAGGCTCAACAGCCGGAATAGGTTTCGCTATAGCGCTTAGCTTAGCAAAGGAAGGTGCCGAAATCATCATCAACGGGCGCAACATACAGCGTGTGGAAAAAGCAGTTGCACAAATTAAAACCGAAAGTGGTAACGATAAAATAAGTGGATTAGTTGCTGATTTTGCTAATACCGAATCTGTTAGAAATCTAATTTTCCAAATTCCCAGCGTTGATATCCTGATCAATAATATTTCGATATTTGAACCCAAAGCTTTTGCAGATATCACGGATGAGGATTGGTTGCGTTTTTACGACATAAACGTCATGAGTGGTATACGATTATCTCGTGCATATTTTGGCCAAATGCTGAAAAACGGATGGGGACGAATTATCTTCATATCAAGCGAGTCGGCAGTACAGATCCCCGAAGAAATGATCCATTATGGCATGAGTAAAACTGCCCAGCTGGCTGTTGCCAGAGGATTGGCTGAGCTGACCAAAGGCACTGCCGTTACCGTAAATTGTGTGCTGCCCGGGCCAACATTTTCAGAGGGTATCGGAGGATTTATTGAAAACCTTGCCAAAGATCAAAACAAAACGATAGCAGAGGTAGAGGCTGATTTTTTTAAAACGGTTCGGCCAACATCTATCGTTCAACGGTTTTTAAGCACTACAGAGGTGGCAAACATGGTAACTTATTTGGCCAGTCCGGTGGCTTCTGCTACAAACGGCGCTGCAATAAGGGCTGATGGGGGAGTGTTAAAGGGTTTACTTTAACAATCTTTAATCAGGGCATTATAATGGTTAAAAGAGAAACATTTAAATTTTCAGCCCTAATTTTCATAGCATTGATTTTTACCGGAAATTTAGATAGATTAGTTATATAAATATGAAAATCATCTATTTCTTCTTAACTGTTTTTATCCTGCAAAAGAATGTTGCCTTGGCACAGGTGCTTTCGGGAAATCAGGCTGATGCAGCAAGCGTAAAGGCGATGATTCTAAATACTTCCAACGATAGCATCAAATGTAACCTGATCCAGCAATTGGGCAAAATTCAATTGTTAAAGCCAGGAAATAAAAAGATAAATCTGGATAGTGGTCTTCGCTATTTTCTTTATTCCATTAAGTTTGCAGACTCGGTAAAACTTCGCTTGAATAATAGATATGAAGGAATGCTCCGGGTAGGAGAGGCTTATTTCAGATTAAATAACCTGGTTAGCGGTAAAAAATACTTCATGTCGGTTATTCAGGCCTATCAGAAAGATGGAGATAAAAAAAGGGAGGCGCGCACCTGGCTACGCTATGGGAATATGATGAAGGATTTATATAAAGACAGGCCAGAAGTGGTAGCCAATTTAAAAAGGGCGGTAGCTTTATACCATCAGATAAGTGATGTATCTAAAGAGGCAGAATCTTGTTCTTCATTGGCTGCAGAATACTATACACGTGTTAAATTAGATAGTGCTGAACATTATGGCCTTAAAGCTTTAAGCTTATACCAATCTTCCCATTCAAACGACCTTGGCTTTACATATTATTCCCTGTCTCTAATATACAGAAACAAAGGAAGTTTAAATAAAGCTTTGCAGTTCGCTTTTCTGACAATTGATAATTCCAATAAGAGGGGCGATACATTGAATTATCAAAACATGGCACAACGGTATGGACAACTTGGTTTTGTGTTTTCTGATATGAATGACCATTTAAATGCGTTAGAAAATTTCAGGCGTGCCGTAAAAGTAGGAACAACAAATAATAAGGGCAGCAGTACATCGGATATCACCTACCTGTATCTTGGTGAATTGGTAAGGGAATGTATATTTTCAAGTACGCCTAAAGCAGGCATAACTGAAGCTGTAAAGATTTTTCGAAAATATCCTCCAGTAGATAGTCTTCAAAAGGGGCGGCAGGCAGAAATGTATGGATTATATTATAATGCCATTGGTAAACATAGTACCGCGGAAAACTGGTATTTAAAAATGGTTGCTTATTACCACTGCCGGCCTGTAAGTGAGGCGTGGGGCAATAAAATACTTGCTGGCTTTTATATGACGCAGAAAAAGTATGCTAAAGCCAGGATTTTTCTCGACAAGGAGTTTAAACATGTACATTCTGATAGCCAGGCATTTTTGAACAGTGCAGAAGATGCTTTATATTATTACAAAATTGACTCTGCGAATAATAATTTTAAATCTGCCCTCGAACATTTTCGGAGATATAAGCGAAAGAGTGATTCCGTATTCAATGTTGCTTCCGCCAAACAGATTGCCGAGTTACAGGTTCGGTATAAAACTTTACAAAAAGAGGCTGCCATCGGGGTATTGAAAAAGGATCGGACGTTGCTTTTGGATAAAGTTATGCAAGCCAACTATATCAGGAATCTAATTGTCGGGATTGTTATATTATTGCTTTTATTACTTGCCCTGCTCCTCAAAAGTTTTCGTGAGAAACAAAAACACAGCAAAATTACACAGCAACGCAATCACGAATTGAACTCGCTTTTGGACGACAAGGATAAATTGCTCGAAGAAAAACAATGGTTGTTAAAAGAAATTCATCACCGCGTAAAAAATAATTTGCAAATCGTGATCGGATTACTACAACGCCAGTCAGATTATGTTGATAACATAGATGCGAAAGACGCTATTCTGGATAGTGAAAATAGAATGCGTTCTATCGCATTGATCCACCAAAAGCTGTATCAATCTGAAGGACTCGAACTCATTAATATGGCAGAATACTTTGATGAATTCATCAGTTATTTGAAAGATAGCTGTGATCCTGGTAACCGCTTACAATTTGAAAGAGACTTTGATGAAATCCACCTATCCATTTCACAAGCGATTCCCTTAAGTTTGATTATGAATGAAGCAATTACTAATTCGGTTAAATATGCATACCCCGGAGATGCTTCAAATATTATTGGAATTTATTTTAAAAAAATCGATAAAATAAACAATAAATTAACGATTAAAGATAAAGGTATTGGCCTTCCAAAGAGTTTCGACCCCAAAAAAAATGATTCCATGGGGATGAATTTAATGCGTGGGCTGACAAAGCAGTTGGGAGGTACGTTTGCAATCCAAAATGATCATGGGGTAACCATTGAAATAATTTTTGAAACAGAAAAATCGGTGTTAAATGATATTGATGGCTAGTTATGCTTTATATATGTGCGTATTTCGGCAAAAGTGTACGCGCGTTTCAAATTTATGCTGACAAGCTGTTCGTACCAAACTGACGACGCTGATCTTTGGATCAGAATTTCTTCACTCAGCAATTCCATTTAATTTTATAAGTTCAGGCCAAATAAGGGCTCAGCTGTTAAATGACCGCCAGATGCAATCTTCGATTGTTTTCTTATCCCTTGGCTTTCGACTTTCCATGGGTGAAATTCGGGCTTGGATTAGCGAAACCAGATCTTCAGAAAAGTGATAAATTATATACGGGGCTGGGGAAGTTCGATGAGAAAAACTGTTCCCTGGCCTTCTTCAGAGGTGATGAACATTTCGCCGTGCAGCTTATCAACTAAGTGTTTTACCAGGGATAGGCCAAACCCATATCCTTTTTCACCCCCTGTGCCTTGTTTTGTACTCATACCCCCTGTTAAGATTTGGATAATTTCCTCCTCGCTGATTCCCACCCCGCTGTCGGCAACAGAGATCCGAAGAATGTTTGTATCGGGTTTTACCACTACGTCAAGATCTACGTTTATTGTTCCGCCGTTCGGGGTAAACTTTACCGCATTCGAAATGAGGTTTCCATTGATTTGCAACAACTTGTTTTTCGAAAAGACAATATTCTTTTTATCCTGGTTAATGCTGATATTCAGGTTTATATTTTTGGATGTAGCCTGTGGTTGATAAAGCTGCTGAAGCTTTGTACGGAAACTGCTGAGGTCAAATTCGTTGGCACCTGGAGCTGTTACCTCTTCCTTGTCAGAAAGGATTTCGTCAGCGAGATCTAAAAGTGATTTACTTCCGCTATGAATTAATTTAATAAGCTCGATGACCTGATCTAAATTGGCAGTTTTGCCCTGCTCGGCAATAATTTCAGATAAACCTATTATTCCTGCGATTGGTCCGCGGATATCATGGGCAACTTTTTTGGTTGATTCACTAGCGTCTTTTAAGTTATTCCGCAGCTGTTCCATGGCATGATATGTTTTTATCCTGTTCATGATCTCTCCGGCGATAATCTTCAATAGCTCGATTTTCTCAGGGCTCAATGTTTTCAGTCCGGTGTCCAGCACGCAAAGGGCACCAATGCTCAATCCATCTGTATCTCTCAGTGGTACCCCAAAATAATAGCGGAGTGACAATGGTGCACCGACATAAAAATTTTTATTGAAGCGTTCATCTGCCGAAAGATCCAGCACTTCGAACTGATCGTTTTGTGTAATGGTATATTGACAGACAGATTCTTCACGGGTCATCTGCTGTAGATCAAGGCCGTGCCTGGCTACTGTCCATTGCGTATAGGCGTCGATAAGGTTGACCAATGAAATTTCTGTGCCGGCTACTTTAGCTGCAAGAAAGGTTAACTCTTTGAAAGTTTCGGAGACGCTTCCGTAATCAATATCGAGATCGGACAATTTTAAAAGCCTTTCGGATTCGTTGGATGGCACGGGAAGATTTAATTCAGGCATTGTTTAAATTTCTAAGATATGTACGACCAATGCTTCGATTCGGACCTGCTCTTGTCTTATCAGAAGCGGGCTCAAGATACAGTTTTGACTGTAGAATCAAAAAAAAACCAGTATTTTCTCGAGAAATTTGTATGCAATAGTTACATGTTCCGGAAGAATTGGTTTTTCCGCTATCAGTCATTATAGTGTATTGCATGCTGCCTTCAACCATAAAATCCTCCGGAAATCTGGAAGCATTACTCATAACCTGCCGTTTTATTTCTATGTGTAACAGCTATTGCTGGAATGGCTCTGCAGGGATGCCATAATCCTTCAGAAAAGGTAAAAAAAACGAAGTTAAGAGTGACTTCCAAGGATACCACCGCAAAGAAGGCTGATACTTACAGCGGCAGGAAAGACTTGATCCGGGGAATTCAGTAAAAACGTATTCGTTATTCTCATTACAACTGAAAAACAATTATTTATAACGGTTCCAGTGGTTTGAAAAGCAGGTAAAATTGCAATAAGTGACCTTAAAAATTATATATTTGTAAAACGGAGACTTACAGAATGGCGGAGTATAAGTTATATCGGGACCAGGAGCTAGTGCAACTTATGCGAAGCGGGGACGAGCGTGTACTTATAGAAATTTACGAACGGTATTGGGATAGGATGCTGGCTGTTGCGTTTAACCGTCTTGACAATCAACAGGAAGCCGAAGAGTGTGTCCAGGATGTTCTATATAACTTATGGAAATTACGGGATAATTTTGAGCTAACCAAAATGGAGCTTATCAACTATCTTACCCGCGCCATCAGGAACCAGTCATTCAATATCCTGGAGCGGAGGCACCGTGAGCGGCTAAAGGCTGCTGATTATACCTTTGGGGATAATATCAACCACCTCTCGCCCGAGAGAAAGCTGATCATCAGAGAACTCGAAAAACAGATTGATGATGCCATAAATAAGCTGCCTCCACAATGTCAATTGGTTTTCAAACTGAGCAGACAGCAGGGACTTTCCAATAAAAAAATTGCAGAAACCCTCAATATTTCCGAAAATACAGTCAAATCTCATCTCAAAAAAGCGAACAGGGATATCCAGGGAAATATGGAATTATTGACTGGGTTAATTTTATGTTATCTTTTTTTTATTAAATAATTTCGCTTCCACTCACCCAGACTGGTTTTTTTTCTGTCTATACATATAGAAAAGCGAAACTATGTCCAAAAATCCCGAAAACATCGAACTTCTGGTCTTTAAATTTAACAGTGGCTTAATCTCGCAAGAAGAGCTTGAAACCTTAACTGAGTGGTATAACAGTCATGATGACCAAAATGTGATTATTGTCACTTCGCGTCCGGAGTCTGGTGAGCAGGTTAAATTAAGGATGCTCGAAGGTCTTTTGAGCAAGGTTTCGCGTCCTCCACAAAAACGCATCAGAATGCAGCCATTTTTAAAATGGATTTCTGCTGCTGCTGCAATATTTATAGTTGGCCTGTTGATCTGGAAAAACCCGGATGAGAAAAAGCTGCCACAAAACGTTCTGCAACATGGAAGTGGTATAGAGCCCGGGGGCTATAAAGCTACACTTACCCTGGCCGATGGAAAGACCGTGCCACTGAGTAGTTCGCAGACCGGAATAATTGCCGGAGAAAAGATTACATATGCGGATGGTGCTCCTGTAAGCAATGTAGATATCAATCAGGAGAGGTTAGCCACAGGGGATATGTTGGCTTTACAAACACCCAGGGGAGGTACTTATCAGATAATCCTGCCCGATGGGACAGAAGTGTGGCTAAATGCGGCATCAACAATTAAATATCCTTCACAGTTTTCTCCGGCTGAACGCACCGTCGAGGTAATTGGTGAAGCGTATTTTCATGTCAAAACTGTTTATGGTGAAAATGGGAAAAAAGTTCCATTCAGGGTGCTTGCCGGTCAGCAGGAGATCGATGTTCTTGGAACCCACTTCAATGTCAATTCATATCCCGGACAGAAGAATGTTAAAACCACGCTCGAAGAAGGTAGGGTGGCAATTGTTGATAAAACCCGCCACATTGCCCTTTTACCTGGCCAACAGGCGATAACTGCTGATGGCAAAACGATTGTTAAAAAGGTAAATGTAGCGGATTATACTGCCTGGAGGGATGGTAAATTCAGTTTTGACGATAAGACCTTTGAAGAAACCATGGACGAGATCGCCCGCTGGTACGATCTGCATATCGTGTATGAAAATGGAATACCGCATGAGGAAATTGTGGGCGATGCCTTCCGTAATCAGAATATCCATCTGGTGCTGCGTCTTTTGGACGCTGCTGAAATCAGTTATCAACTGGACGTACCTAACCGTAAACTTACCATTAGAGGCAAAAAATAAATTCTATAACCTAAACCAAACCAGAACTTTATGAAGTAAACTTACCAACTAACCTAAACACCGGCTATTCCAAAAAGAAAAGGAAAGGACTGCCATCCTTCCCTTAACGATCTGATTGGATATGTAGTCTATTTTGCAATCAACTGAAACATTGCACCAACCAAACCAACGTAAACTTAATGATTAAAATTTACTTATCACTAGTGATGAAAACCATCATGTGCCTATTGCTCACAGCATTCATGTCAGTGAGCGCAGCAACCTATTCGCAACAGATTACCTTCACGGGAAAAGATGCTTCTTTCTCGTCGGTAATCGATGCCATCCGAAAGCAGAGCGGTTATACGGTTTTTGGGACCAAAAAACTGATAGCGGACGCGAAACCAATAACTGCAGAAGTTAAAAATATGCCGCTACCGGATTTTCTCTCCCTTATTACACGCGGACAGCAGATAAAATTTACAATTGAGGATAAGACCATATCGCTTTCCGCAATAGCGCCCCCCCAGCCCGCACTTAAAAATCCACAACGTGAGCTCCAGCAAATCCTCACCGGTGTAGTCCGCAACGCAGAGACCCGGCAGGTAATGTCCGGCGTAAATGTACAGCTCAAGGGCAGTACCCTACGCACCCAAAGTGATGTTAAAGGGCAGTTCAGCTTGGTTATTCCGACATCCGATGCCAGGCAGGTAATTGTTTTTACGCACGTAGGGATGAAGCTGCTCGAGGTAACCTATAAAAAACAGGAAGTGTTGAATGTAGAAATGCAGCCCGCTGACAGTTCAATGGAGGATATTGTGGTTACCGGCATTTATCAGCGCAACAGAGAAGCTTATACAGGTTCCTCTTCAACTTTTAAGGCAAAAGACCTGATGATGGTGGGAAACCAGAATATCCTGCAGAGCCTCAAAACGCTAGACCCTTCATTTGCTATCGTAGAGAACAATACCTTCGGTTCTGATCCGAACAGGATGCCCGATATTGAGATACGGGGTAAAAGCAGCGTGATCGGGCTGACAGATGAATTTGGTTCCAACCCCAACCAGCCTTTGTTTATTTTGGATGGATTTGAGAGTACACTGGCCATTATTTCCGATCTGAGTATGGACCGTGTGGAGAGTATTACCTTATTAAAGGATGCTTCGGCAACTGCTATTTATGGCTCCAAGGCCGCGAACGGTGTTGTGGTTATCGAAACAAAACGTCCAGCCGCTGGCCAGCTGCGCATTAATTATTCCATGAACGGAAGCATCAGTTTTGCCGATCTATCAGATTATAATCTGATGAATGCGCAGGAAAAACTGCAATTTGAGCTTTTGTCTGGCTTTTATGGTAGACTTAATGCTGATGGAAAGCTTATTTTAGGTTCGAATCTTCAGAGTGAGGCCAATTATAACAACAGGCTTAAAGAAGTTGGCCATGGCGTAAATACCGACTGGCTCAATGAACCATTGCGGACTGCCTTTACCCAAAGGCACACTTTATTTGCAGAGGGAGGGGATGCCAACCTGCGTTATAGCGTATCGTTTAATTATGGACTGACACAAGGAGTGATGAAAGGCTCAGATCGTGAGGCAACCAATGGAAACATTCGCCTTCTTTACCGCAAAGGAGCTTTCTCTGTTAATAATTCGCTTAGCATAGATCATGTTAAATCAAACCAGGAACCCACTCCGTTCTCTGATTATTCCCGTGCCAATCCATATTACCGTAAATACGACGAATTTGGAAATGTGAGGAAAGTACTTGAAGATTTCAAGGCCCTTGGAAATTCAAGCCTTGCACCGATATATAGCCCGATGTACGATGAGAGCAACTTAAATATCAACGAATCTAAATCCCAGGGTTTTACAAACAACTTAGAAATGGAATGGAAAATATTGGAATCGCTGCGGGCAAGGGGGCGTTTTGGCCTCCGGAGTTTTTCCAATACCGATGTGGTTTTCCGCTCGCCATTTGATGTTCAGTTTGAAGGAACTGATGTATTACAAAAAGGCAGATATGATGAAGGTAATGGGAAATCTATTAATTATGATGGTGATTTTAGTCTGACCTTCGGGAAACTTTTTGCACAAAAACATATGGTAAACGCCGTTTTAGGTGCACGTATGGAGCAAGCAACGGGCAGATCAAGTACATACGGGGTAAGCGGCTTTGTTGATGATGAGTTTTCGAACCCGAATTTTGCCCTTGGGTATGTGGCCGGGCAAAGAGCGGTTTATCAGGAATCAAAACGCCGGGGTGCCAGTTTTTTTACGAATGTTGGTTATTCATATGATCAGCGCTACCTCTTAGATGCAACCTTGCGTTCGGATGGTTCGTCGGTTTTTGGAGCTGACCGCCAATTTTCGGTAATATGGTCACTGGGGCTTGGATGGAATATCCATAAGGAGGCTTTTATCAAAGGTGCAGGCTTATCCTGGATAGACCAGCTTCGCCTGCGCGGTTCAATAGGGAATCCTGGAAATCAGAATTTTAGCGATTATATTTCCAACAGAATTTATCGTTACAACAATGATAACCGTAATCCTTTCGGAGCAAGTACCATTATCAGCAATATGGGCAACCGAAACCTTAAATGGCAGACTACCCTTGATCGCAATATAGGCCTAGATCTTACTGTACTTGATAACCGCTTGCGTTTTACAGGTGATTATTTTGTCAAGGATACCGATCCGTTGCTGGTTTATATAAGTCTTCCTTCTTCAACAGGGGTTAGCCAGGTTCCACAAAATATTGGTGGACAGATTACCAGGGGTTTTACTTTTACCACTGATTATATGCTGATCAAACATGACCGTTTCAATTGGCGTATCAATGTTAACATGAGACAGCTAAAGGCCAAATATCATGATATGGGTAACCAGCTGAGCAATTTCAATGAAGCAAATAGAAGCCTCAACCTTACGCGTTACTACGATGGCGGAAGTCCGTCGGATCTTTGGGCGGTGCGCTCTGTGGGCATTGATCCGGCAACCGGACGTGAAATCTTTCTGAATAAAAACGGTGAACAGACTTTTGTTTACAATTACAAAGACGAAGTTATTGTGGGCAACAGTGATCCTGATCTCGAAGGTATTATCGGTACCAATCTTTACTATAAAGGATTTACAGCCTCTGTGAACCTGAGATACCGCATAGGTGGGCAGGCGTTTATGCAAACCCTTTTCGAGAAGGTAGAAAATATTTCTTCAACTGCGGTTGCTTTAAACCAGGACCGCCGTGCATTGTATGACCGCTGGCAGAAACCTGGGGACAATGCGGTTTTCAAGGCAATATCCAACACGGAACAAACACAGATTTCCTCGCGTTTTGTTTCCGACAATGATATGCTGATCGGTGAGGCCTTTTCTCTTGGATATGAAAATACCACCGCGAGCTGGCTTAAAAAGGTTCGGGCGTCGTCCATTACGCTGAGGGCTTATATGAACGATATATTCCACCTTTCGACTATCAAGAATGAACGCGGCATAGACTATCCTTTTGCACAATCGGTTTCATTCTCAGCATCAGTCCGATTTTAACACTAAAAACCCAAACAATGAAAATATTTTATAAAGTATTTATTTACCTCTTTTTGAGCCTGCTTTCACTCTCCTGCAAAAAGTGGGTTGAGGTAAAGCCCAGCGACCGCCTCGGTGAGGATCAGCTTTTTGTCGATAAGGATGGCTACATGAAGGCCTTAAACGGCGTTTACGTAGAACTTGCCAATACCAATCTGTACGGACAGGATATGTCAACCGGAACGATCGATGTCCTTGCCCAGTATTATTACATCAGCAGTTCGGTACATACGTATTACAATTATACAACCTTTGTGTATGGGGACGCTGTAGTTAAGACCACTTTTGACAATACCTGGAAGAAAGCCTATGAGTTGATCGCAAACTGTAATGTGATTCTCGAAAAATGTGGGGATGCGCCCAGCAGCAAGCTTCCAGAGCCTTATTATGGGGTTATCAAGGGAGAAACGCTCGCACTGCGCGCCATGCTTCACCTGGATATGCTTAGGCTCTTTGGCCCGGCGTATTCGGAGGAAACAAAAGCAAAACCAGCGATACCTTATGTAAACAAAACAGGCTTTGAGATTACTCCCATAACGGGCTCGGAAAAGGTGATGGAACTTCTTACAGGTGACTTGAAAGCTTCCCTGTTGCTCCTGGCCAAGTCAGATCCCATCCGGACCGAAGGGGTGAGAAATGCAGCCAATACCGGCGGACCGAATGATCTTTATTATCGCCAGTACCGGTTAAATTATTATGCCGCAAAGGCACTTTTGGCGCGGGCATATTTATGGCAGTCAAAAAAAACAGAGGCACTCGTACAGGCAGAAGAACTCCTTACAGAAGTGCAGTCGCCAACGAAAACCGTGTTCCCTTATGTTACTTTTGCGGCCGCAACAAATGTTGAGAAGCCTGACCGGATGTTCTCAACTGAAGTAATGTTTTCTTTATACAACATTAACCGTTCTCAGATGTATACTCGGTTGTTTGATGTAAATCTGCCCGTGAACAGCAAACTTTCTTTCAGCAATGGCGATGTAAATGAAGCACGTGTAAATTCTATTTATGATGATGCAAATGACTATCGCCGCAGAGTTTGGCAGAGTGCATCATCAGGTGCGGTTACCGCTACAACAAATATGAAATTTGCAGATATTGTTGATGCCCCGGGCCGCTACATGATGCCGCTGATTCGCCTATCTGAAGTGTTACTTATCGCGGCAGAATGCCAGCCAGACCTTGCTACGGCAACTTCTTACTTTAATAAGCTTCGTACCGCCCGCAACTGTGTAAGTCTCACCCCAATCAGTTCGGCATTGCTAAAGGTAGAGATCGGGAAAGAATTCCGTAGGGAAATGTTAGGTGAGGGGCAAATGTTCTTTTTTTATAAGAGAAATTCATTTCAGTCACTACCCAATAATGCAACCGTCCCAATCACACCGGAAAAAACGATGGTGCTGAACAACTATACCGTTCCCCTTCCCGATAGCGAAATCTCTCAAAGAAATTAATTTAAAAGAACCAGCGCATGAAAAGATTAACAGTTTACATTTTGCTTTTCCAATTGATGTTCATGATGGGATGCAAAAAAGAAATGATGTCATACCAGGGGGTTGAAGGTGTTTATTTTGCGGTACAGAGTGGTACCAAGGCTTATAGCATTGCCCTTTGGCCGTACCAGCCGTTCAGTAGTGTCGAATTTGTAAGTATTGGCAAAGACGTGGTAGATTTTCCTGTAAAAGTGATGATTACAGGGCCGGTAAAGGATTATGAACGCAGTTTCCGTGTCGAGGTTAACCCTGATTCGACTACTGCAATTGTAGGAAAACATTATGATCCTATCCAAACAGAGATCAAGATACCAGCGGGCGGGATTACCGCAAATGTTATTGTCCGGTTAAAACGTACCCCTGATCTTGAAATCACACCAATAACACTTGGACTGCGTTTAGTGGAGACCAAGGATTTTAAATTGTCCTTCCCCGAATGGGATGCTATCCCCTCACTTACGGGCGGTACAATTGTTCCGGAGTTTGATGCCAGCCTGCATACTTTAAGGATAAATGATATTATGGTACAGCCTTCCGTATGGCCCGGTTCGCTACAGCCTGGAAATAGGGAGTCTGGTTTGTTCGGGGTTTTTACCAGAAAAAAAATGGAATTTTTAATTGATAACCTGGGATTGACTTACGAAGATTTTGCAAGTGCTGAAACCATGCCGCAGGCAAGATATTTTTTAGTGGCAAATGATGCCGCTACTATTCTGAAACAGCGTTTTGATGCCAAGAATCCCGTACTTGAAGATGACGGAAGGCTAATGTTTATCGGATCGGTGCCTTGGACAACTATTGTTGGTGTGCCCTGGGTACCTTAATACTTAACGCTTAAATAGATAAAAACATGAAAATATATTATTACATACTAATGCTTGCGCTGATGATTTCAACCGGCTCCTGCAAAAAGGACAAGGGCAATTATGATTACCAGGCCATTAATGAGCTGAACATCAAAGGGGTAAATGCCGAATATGTTGTGCGCACCGGAATTGATACACTACGCATCAAACCTCAGATCAGCGCTACAATGGATGGCGCTGACACCACCCGTTACAACTATTACTGGATAGTGAAAACAGGAAGTTTTGATTTTGATACTATTGGAAGAAAAAGGGATCTGGTATATCCGGTTCGCCTGAATGCAGTGCCTTACGATCTTTTTTACCGTGTAGTCGACAGGCAAACGGGGGTTACCTGGATTGCCAATACAAAAATAAATGTGAGTACGCCTTATTCGAGAGGACTGCTTATTATGGGTGAGGACCCGGAGGGCTACGCAGAAGCGGAAATGCTTTCTATGCTGAAAGATACGATTCATATCAAAAATTTGCTTTCGCTTAGTGGTCTACCACGGCTGCGGGAACCTGTAAGTTTGGTGCATACAGGTGGTACGGAGGCCTATATTAAACTTTGGGTATTTACCAAAAGCGGATCTTACTTTTTGGACCGGGCAACCATGAGTTATAAAACAGGCAGTAACTTCGCCAAAACACTCTATATATCTGATCCCATTGATCCCCAGACCCTTCAGCCTGTAGTGCTTGCTCCTCAAATCCGTACTGCCGCAGGCGCTATTGGAAGTACACTTTATCGGGCCATTATCACTAAGGGCGGAGATCTATTTGCAGGCGTTCCGTTGCTTCTCGGCGGAGACTATTTTAATAACCCGGTCAACCGTCTCGCAACAGATCAGCAAACCCGCATCCCGGCCGCCCCATATCTTTTATATCCAATCAACAGCATGAGCTCAGTAATGTGGTACGATACCCAGAACAATCGTTTTCTCAACTTTACCGGGATTGGGAGCGCCGTTGCATCTACGGTGCTGCCCGATGTTGCTGGAGGCGCCTTTCCGTGGAACCAGCCGGCAGGCCGCACGCTTGTTTATGCCGAAAATACCCGTAATACAGATGGCGGATCGACAAATGGCAATTCTTTTGCAATTATGAAAGATGTGGATAACACGCATCACATTTATAAGTTTTATGCAAATGGTACCAATCCTGCTAAACGTGCGCTTTATACAGTGAAATCGTTGGCGACGGACTTCGATAAAGCTAAATTTTATGCTTTTTCTTCTAACCGCTCGGTGATTTTTTATGCATCAGGCAATACTTTATATGCTTATGATTATAATCCAGGTTTCGAAAAGCTCTATACATTTCCTGAAGTGGGTACTGATGAGATCAGCATGCTCAAATTCGATACCCAGATAGATTTTGCATCCAACAGCCTATACATTGCAACCTATAATAACACCACTAAAGGCACTCTTCGTAGATATACCGTCGGAACCAATCCAAACCTTGTTGACATTCAGCTTCAGCCTAAAAGTACCTGGAGCGGATTGGTGAAGGTAAAAGATATCAACTGGCGTGCAGTTAATTAACTTATTTAAATAAAGAAAATTATGAAACTTAAACAACTTATTATTGTCCTGGTTATAATCCTGTTTCCTTTTATCAGCTTCAGCCAGGCTATCCAGTATACCATAAAAGGGACTGTGAATCCACAGTATAACAAAAAAATCATTAGACTCTACTATACAAAGGATAATGACGAAAAATTTGTGGACAGCACAAAAATCGATAATGGCAGGTTTACTTTCACTGGTAAGCTAGACCGGCCAGTGGCTGGCAAAGTTACCTTAGGTAATGAAGATGACGGCGACCGTATAGATCTTTTCCTTGCAGGAGGAACAGTCAATGTATCAACAAAGGATTCGATCCGTTATGCCACGGTCGCTGGTGGGGAGATGGTGAAGGCCTATGAACAGTTGGCCAAAGTCATCAGGCCACTTGACGATAAGTTAATCAATGGATTGCTTTTTTACAAGCAGATGCCGGAAGGGGAAGCAAAAAAGGCTTATATCAAAAAGTTAATGGCCGGATTTGACAGTTACAGGTTTCAAAAGCGTGAAGCGATCCATAAATTTTTAGCCGAAAATCCCGACTCCTATGTTTCGCTATACTTTTTGAACAAAAACTCTCCCCAAAGCCTGCTTAATTACGAGGCAACATATCCATTCTTCGATAGACTGAGTGAACGGATAAAGCAGAGCCCACTAGGTAAAGAACTTGAGGGTAGGCTGCTTACAGTAAAGGGAAAGCTGACAGGGGAACAGTTTAAGGATTTTGTTTCGACTACACCGGAGGGAACAGAACTGAGCTTGAAAGATGTGGTCAGCAAAAACAAATATACCTTGGTGGATTTTTGGGCGAGCTGGTGTGGTCCATGCAGGAAAGAGAATCCAAATGTTGTTAAAACCTTTAATGCATTCAAGGATAAAGGTTTCACAGTTCTGAGTGTTTCGCTTGATGATAACGGGAGTAAGTGGAAAGCAGCAATCCAGAGCGATGGAATGCCATGGTACCATGTTTCCAGTCTTAAGGGCTGGAAAGAGCCGGCAGCCGCTCTCTACAATATCCGTGCAATACCTCAAAATGTGCTCGTAGATGCACATGGCAAAATCGTGGCTACCAACCTTCGTGAAGAAACACTGTATAATAAAATTCAATCACTTTTAAACTAGATTTTTTACGATGTCAAAATTATTATGTATCAGGTTCTTCACAGTTTGCTGTTCTTGTGTACTGTTGTTTGGCAGTGCAATGGCCCAAAAGGCCTTTAACCTTAAAGGAGCGGTCAGCAGCCCCGTGTTTGAGAATAATACCGTATTGTTAAGTTACCACGACGGAAAAAGCCTGAAGTATGATACAACCCGTGTTCGGCAGGGCAAATTTGAAGTAAAAGGCAATTTTCAAAAACCGGTGAAGGTTTTTATTTTTATTGGATATTCCAGGGAGCAGATTGAGCTAAGTAAGAAAAAGGGAGAAAACAGACAGTTTTATCTTTGCGACGGGAACACCACCATTTCAGGCAGCGATTTGCAGTCTGCAAGGATAGCAGGTGGCCGGGAGCAGGAAGAATTTGCCAGACTTCAGAAATCCCTCAACCATGTAGAACGTACTGGAAGCACAGCTAACAATGATGAGATAGTTGAAAAGCGTAATCAGGCATGCCTTGATTTTATGCGCAGCAACCCCAATTCGGTTGTTTCTTTTGATCTGATGAACGGTTTTGCCAATCCTAATTTTTTTGCTGACCATGTTGAAGAAATGGAAATGATTTCGCGAACTTTTCCAAAAGAATGGCAGGACTCAAAAGACGGGAAACGTGTTTCGGGGCTTATTGCCGGTGCGCTAAAATTAGGTATAGGTAAAACTGCCATTGATTTCACCATGAACGATGTTGAGGGAAAACCCGTCAACTTATCAGATTACCGTGGTCAATATGTTCTTTTGGATTTCTGGGCTTCCTGGTGTGTTCCGTGCAGGGCAGAAAATCCTCATGTGCTGAATGCATACGAAAAATTTAAAGACCATAAGTTTACTGTTTTATCGGTATCACTGGATAAAGAAAGCGCAAAAAAAGAGTGGCTTGCCGCTATTGCCAAGGATAGGCTCCCCTGGAAACAGGTATCTGATCTTAAAGGCTGGGATAATGTTGCAGCCCGTGCCTATGATGTTCAGTCGATACCCATGAATTATCTAATAGATCCGCAGGGGAAAATCGTAGCTGTTGGCCTTAGGGGCGAAAACCTGGTGAAGCAGTTAGAAAAATTATTATAAACAGCTCTTCCTCCTATGAAAAACTAACATGCCAGAGGCTTAAAAAAAAGCACTGGCATGTTCCATTACGGTATCCTTTACCGGAAATTTACCTGCGTTGCCCTTAGGTAATCCGTAGCGTTAACGGCCACTTTTTATTCTTATCTACACTAAACGTAAAAGGGGGCTAGCTTTCAGAAAAAGGCGGATTTGTTAATCTTCCTAGGCATTGCCAAGCAATTGCAAGTGTTTAAACTCGAATAGATCATGAACCAATCAGAACTGGATCCAACAGATCTCCAAATTCTCAGACTACTACAATATGATGCATCCTTAACCAATAAGGAACTTTCTTTTAACTTGCATAAATCCATAGCTACCATCCATGAAAGGGTAAAAAGGTTAAAGGAGAATGGATATATCATGAGGACAGTTGCCATTTTGGACCGGAAAAAAATAAACTGTAGTCTTGTTGCATTTTCGCATGTATTACTTAAAGAACATACAGCAAGCACGCTTATCGATTTCGAAACTGAGGTTTCAAAGTTTTCCGAGGTAATGGAGTGCCTTCAAATGACAGGAGCTCATGATTTTATCCTGCGTATCGCCACCCGTGATATGGACGCCTATCATGAATTTTTGCGCAATAAACTAGCAACTGTGCCAAACATAACCACCGTGCAGAGTTATTTTGTCTTATCAGAGCCTAAAAGCCATACCGCCTACCCAATTTAAATTTCTTTTCTAAAAAAAATCTCCTCAATTGAAAAACAACTGAGGAGATTTTATAGGTCTTACTAACTCTTTTTGGTGTCGAGCGCACTATTTATCCGGTCTGAGAGGTCTTCAAGGTGATATTTTATGATACCTTCTCCGGCGATCTTGGATTTAATGAGCTTATCAAGATATCTGAGCTGGCCTTTAACCATTGCTGATACATCGCTAGCTGCATTACTGCTTCCTTGACCGGGCAGCCTTAGTGCATTTTGAGAAACTGCATTGGGCGTTGCAGAAATAATTGCAACCAGTTTATCAATATACATTTTTTGAAGGGTTCGTCTATAACTATCAATCGGTTGGTTTCTTGTTAGTTCGCTGAAAATGGCATTATTCAGGTCAGAAAATAAATCACCTATTTTATAGGCGTCTGGCCCGTCTAAAGTTTCGGCGTTAACCAGTTTGTTTAAGGTTGCAACGCTTAAGATTTTGCTTAACGCTGAATTTTGCAACTTTCCTACAATTTCAGGGCCATTCTGACCAATATTGTCCAATATTGGCTTTTCAACTAACCAGATAGGAGTATTGAAGAGCTGGTTATTTAAAAACGCCATAGCTTCCTTTTGTTTAGATGCCGGAGTTCGCTCATATACTGTGCCTGCCTGTTCAACAGTTTTCGGAGTCTCGTATATGCCGCCTATATTTTTTGAAACATGCCCTATATATCTCTGAAACTGACCGATGAGTTGAGCATACATGTTATCCAGGTTGTCATAGCCATCAGCTTCCTCTTTAGTCCATTCAGGTAAATGTTTAAGGATGAATTTCAAGTTTTTGATGCCGTATTCGCTGGCTTTCATGGCGTTGTCAGAAAGATCTTCGTTCTGTGACCTTGGATCATCAGGATTCTGTTCCGTACCGAACCAAAGTCTCGGGTTTTTGGCCGCCTCAATGGTCATTTTATTTAGGGTTGCAACCTCTTCTTGTGGAATTTTCGTGTCCTGAAAATATCTATAGCCCCAGTTGATGGCCCATTTATCATAATCGCCGATCCGTGGATAGATTCCCTTTGGCCCTATATGATCCTCGGGTTGTGCGACGTAATTAAACCGGGCGTAATCCATTATCGATGGAGTGTGTCCATTTGCTTCAACCCATTTTTTGTCTCTTAAAAATTCTGTCGGAACTGTAGCGCTTGATCCATAATTGTGGCGGAGGCCAAGTGTATGGCCAACCTCATGTGAAGAGACAAAACGGATCAGGTCGCCCATCAACTCATCGCTGAAAGTCATTTTTCTGGCACGGGGATCAATCGCTGCAGCCTGGATCATATACCAGTCATGTACCAGCTTTTGTACATTATGGAACCAATTGATATGGCTTTCTATAATTTCACCGCTCCGTGGATCTGAGATACTCGGACCACTGGCATTTGCGATTTCTGACGGCTTGTAAATAATGGCCGAGTGGCTTGCGTCATCAATACTCCATGTAGAATCTTGTTTATAACTTGGCGCTTCCTTCGCGAGAACAGCATTTTTAAAACCTGCTGATTCAAAAGCTTTCGCCCAATCGTTTACACCAGCCTTTAGATAAGGTATCCATTTTTTAGGGGTAGCAGGATCTATGTAGAAAATAATTGGTTTAGCAGGCTCTACCAGTTCTCCGCGTTTGTATTTCGCCATATCCGAAGCCTTTGGTTCCAATCTCCAGCGCTTTACCAGTTGAATCTCCTTTACTCCCTGTGGATTCAGGTCAAAATCGGTATATCCTACTACAAAATAACCTACACGCGGGTCGTAATACCGTGCTTTCATAGGTACCTTTGGCAATATTACCAATGATGCATTAAGCTCCAGCGTTGATGAGCCCGATGGGGCTGCGCCACCGATAGGTAAGGCTAACCCCGCGCCAAGCTGGGGTGCGGTCATGCTATACGTTTTCACCACATTGATTTCTACATTCTTGGCAAAACTTCTCATATCTAAAATGTAACTTCTGTCGGGAAGCTGCGTACCGAGCCTTAAACCGCTTTTTGCACTGGACGATCCAAAGTAAAATATATCATTATCACTGTTAATATAATCTGTAATGTCGATTACACTTCCTTTCTTATCAGGTGAGTAAGCCAGGATATTAAACGATGCTGCTATGGCCTGGATATTCGAATTCTTTAGTGACTGATACATGGCTGTTGTGCTATCCGGACCATAGGTGCGGTAACTGACTTTTCTCATAAAGATTCTGTTATTCGGTCCTTTTTCAAACCTGATTACTGCACTCCCGATCTGATCACCGGCATAACCCTGGGCAGCCCTGACTTCAGCTCCTGATTTGGATATCCTGCTAACCACCAGAATATCCCTTCCCAGTATTGAATCCGCGATCTCAAAGAAATACTTGTCCTCTAGTTTATGGGTTGTTATCATTCCCTTACGGCTCTGGATTTTGGCGGTAATAACTTGATCGTATGGTTTGGGCTGCGCCTTTAAGCCTGAACCCAATGCCGTTCCCGGTGTCCGTTTAAGGCTGTCACCAACAGCACTGCCTGCGGGTTTGTTCTGTCCATGTGCAAATGCAACCACTGAAAGTGAGATTGCGAGTGTAAAAATCTTTTTTTTCATATTTTAGTCTGTTTTCTTTATATTAGTTTGCTATCCATTTTAAAATATGTTGTCCAATTGGAAGCATGTTAATCTGAATTGTATCTTATCGTCTGTTATATGCTGCTTACCAAAAATTTATCCTACTGACAGAAAGATGAACAGGCAGGTTATCCAACGCTGCCCCTTGATCATCTATCATCAACTAACTAGACTAAAATTTTGGGCTTCCGGCACGCTATTTATTTAAATTTTCCTGTTTCAACAGGATATGCATAATTGCTTGTACCTAAAAAACATCTGTCTGCTTTCTGTAAAATCGATGTTCTATATTGATATGTAATACTCTTTCCCGCCTAATTGGTTGGTAAAAATCACCCTTATTTTTTTAGGGAGCAATCGTTCCTCTTAATTCCAGAAATTTTATGCCTTTTCTTTTCTCTGGTAGAAAATTTCCGGAAATAGTCGTGTAAATTCAGTAAGGTTGGAACTTTTTTCAATTTCTTTTGCCTGATTTGCGAAATAATTGGGGAAATGTTCCATTGTGAAATCCAGAGTGATCATGATGTCATTGTTCGGGAGAACAACAATATTCTTATCAATTTAAAATTGTAACCAATATTATTTTGCCTGATTTGTAATTTTTATATTTTTGCTGGCGTAATTTATGAGCTCCTATCGGGATGTAGCGTAGCCAGGTATCGCGCCAGCATGGGGTGCTGGAGGCCGGAAGTTCGAATCTTCTCATCCCGACTTCACTGAACTGAACAGCTTTTAAACTGTTTAGTTCAGTTTTTTTTATGACCTAACTATTTGTTAATCATATAGATTGACTTTACAACTTCGTTAGTTCTATTAGTTCGAAACCGATCTCCGTCAAACACAAGATTTTCAGGATAGATCGAACTAATCATTCTTTGCTTCGCTTCACAATCTTTACTTGTAAACAGATAATCGAGCTTTAACAGGTTTGCAAGACCCTTTTTAAGCAAATCCTGCATATCCGGCTGGTCACCATTAAATGCATTCAACTTAGCCTCAAGCTTATCGAGTTTTTGAGCATAATCGCTTTTCATTTCTCGAAAATCTTCGGGGTCAAGTTTCCGCGAAGCAAGTAGTTCTCTGATGTAGGAAATCTTGTCTTCCATTTCCTTTATTTGTGAAATAAGTTCCTTTCTAGTGGTATCAACATGTCCTGCTTGGTCTTTCCAGGCTTCCATCAATTTTCGCTTATAGATATCCAGCACATCAGGCATAGGAATATAGCTTTTTAGTTCGTTGATATAAGCGCTATTAACTTTAGAGGCTCTGAAACGACACTTACACCCTTTTCTGCAGTGATAGTACGCATAGTACTGCTTTGTTTGGCTTTTAGATGCACTACCCGTCAATAATTTAGAACATAGCGGACATATAAGAAACCCGCGTAGGGGTAGATGCGTATTTCACTAATACTGTACACTCCGTTTCGCTCCAAACTGTACGCGAATTCGGCTGCCGGATTTTTGCTAAGTCATTCCTTTCCCTCTGAACGCATAGCGGTCTGGCTGCAAATTTACTTCTTCCCCCAGGCGCTCCGAATCTTTCGGTTTGGCCTTCAAAATTCAAGCATTTCCTTAGATTTCCACTCCATCATCCTTCGGATGAAACCATAAAACCCGTCAAAAGGACGCTCAGAAGCGCTTAAAACCATTCTGATGGGCGCAAGATTTCACCAGGTATCGATTTTACCTCTGGGGCTTTAATTTGACCTGAACTTAGAAATTTTATTGGAACTGCCGGGTGAAGAAATCCTGACCTTGGGATAAGGGCGTACAGTTTGGAGCGAAACAAGGTGTCAGCATAAATGCGAAACGCGCGTACACTTTTGCCGAAATACCCATGTTGAAGGAAAGACAAATGTTTTGGTTAAAACTATTTTTTATGCAAAGGCAGGTTAGAAATCAACATATTGCAGGTTGAACTGGCCTTCTGTGATAGTGACTGAATCACCGGTAGTTTCATTCAAACATTTAAACTGGAACCGGCCTGTGATTTTCCGTCCGGATTTGTCAATTGAAATGATCTCAGCTTCCCCTTCAAAACCTGTCTTTGTTTTGAATTCGCCTTTAAAATCATTTTTACTATAATAACCATATTGCATGGTAGACATGTTGAGCATGTACTTGCCGACAGCAATCGGGATTCCCTGGGTGTATATCCCAAAACCAATGTCTTCTCTTGACTTTGTATTAATGGCCTTGATAAAAAGCTCTGTCCCGTTATTGGTCAGGTGCGCTTCTGCTTCTCTGAGCTTAAAATCATCAGTAAAAGGATTCCATACAGTGCCGTTAAGTTTACAGGAGAAATCAACCGATATGTCGTCCTTGTCCTTTTTACAGGAAGCTCCCATCAGTAGGGGGAATAGCAAAAGAAATAGTAAATTGTTTTTCATTGGTTTTAGGTTTATAGTGATCAATTATACAAAAACTAAAACATATAGATGAACCTTTCAAAACGGCTTTGTGACCCTAGAATTCAATTTTAGGTCAAAAGTGTCTTTTGCAGGACTAAAATTGGACTAAAAAGCTAGTTGGATAGTGAAGAGGATCGCAGGAGAATAAAAAAAAATACAGATAATCCTTAAAGGATATTTTTTATTACTAGATTTAACGCTGTCTATTCCAATCTACAAGCCGGCATTATAATCCGGCGGTTGGAGGATACGGCATTTAGATCAGGCTAAGACACTATGAATTACTCGCAATCGGATTTTTTTAATATTTTAAAAGCAGCATCGCCTTCTTATGAGAAGACGGCTCAGGTTATCGCCTCAGTACTGGAGATAAGTATCAATGAAGCTTATAAAAAGATGCGCGGGAAAAGCGCCCTTGACAATGATGTGCAGCGTGGCCTGACCGGGGAAACGGATGATGAGGAAGATGTTGGTGGGGACCTTGCCGGAAATGCCAGTGGAAACGCATAATAGATCATTGGACATGTTGAAACTCCTAAGCTACCATAAGAAGAAAGTGGAAGGTTTAGGAGTTTTTTGTTTCTTGCTAAGTCTTCGGTATTGGTCGACTTCACTTACCTGATCATCTTTTTAGCCCTTATACTTTATCGGCCGTTTGGCGGTTATTTCAGCAAAAGTATCCGTGCGTTCTGCATTTATGCCGACACCCTGTTTCGCTGCAAACTGATGAGCTGTTTCGGACAAGACGGACGGCGCTGATTTTTAGATCGGGATTTTTCACCCAACTGTTCTATTTAATTTTTTAAGTTCATGCCAAAATAAAAGGCTAAGACATTAATTATTTTGAGATGCGGTCATCGACCTATCTGATGGGTTTGAATTCCTTAGAGCGTTGGGCAATTTGTGTACAATTCGCCTTTAGTGAAATCGGTCAGGGTATAGGGTGGCTATGGAATTGATCTTTAGTTGATATCAAATGTTAAAATATGGCGCAAGGGCAGGTATCAGTTACCTCACTCAAGGTCATCTTATCCTCGGCCTGTCATCTGCTTTTACCCATTCATCATGCTGACAACTGGTACATTTGATTTTTTGTCCTTTACCGATGTGTTCAACTTTTCCACAAAAGCTACAGGCATGAAGCCCCTCATGATCTATTACATCGGATGCCAGGGCAAATTCTCTGGGCAGGATCGGCAGGCCCGGCTGCACCTTGTCATCTGGAAAAAAGAAGATGCTCACGCAGCCAGAAGTCTCCAGTATGGCTGTTTTAACCTGACCGAGGTGGGACACGCCCTGTTGCCTCAGTTCGGCAAAGAATTCGTCCTGGGCCAGGGTTTCCTTCCGGAATTCATGAACTGAAAACATGCCCTCTTCAATGAAATATGTTGCTTTGCCTTCAACCAGGTCGTCAAACCCCTTGCTTTTTGCCATCAGGTATGTGGTAAGCCTGTAGGCGCCTACAATAATCGCGAAAATCGCCACGGGTACCATCAGACCGATTTCTTTATAGAACATCGGGTCCCCGGCAGCGGAACCAAGGCTGATGATGACAACCATTTCAAATACCGATAGCTGCCTTACCCCGCGCTTGCCAAGAAGCCTTAATCCGATCAATATGATAAAATACATCAATATGGTGCGTATGGCAATCTCGATCAGAAATCCCCACTTTTCTTCACCCACCATAATCTTGGTCCAGTCTATATCCTGCATAATAGTATTATGTTTTTTATTGGCTTAAATAATCCCCAAATCTTATATAATATGTAAAAGTCAAAAACTTGTTCCGGCATACCGCAATGAATCTGCTGTAATAGTTTTGTTTTAAGCGAATTTGAGGAAAGCATTTTTAGCGGTTGACCTGTCTGGAAATTTTCCTTAACAGCACATGGATATCGAAGGGTTTGGTCACATATTCCTCAGCCGTACATCCACCGGTCATCTGGGGCAGGTCGGCATGTGCGCTCATCATGAGGATGGGTACATGTTTTGTCGCCCGGTCTGATTTCAATAGCTTGCAGACTTCCAGCCCATTCCCGTCGGGAAGCATGACGTCAAGGATAAATAAATCCGGACCCGGGTCTTTTCTTGATAAAAAATCGTTTACTGTAGAATAGCCTTCAACCTCGTATCCTTCTTCCAGAAGCAGGATTTCTATGATATCGGTAATGCCGGGATCATCCTCGAGGATACAGATGTTTTTTTTCATATAATAGAAGTATTTCGTTATTCTTCTCCTTCGGCAAGGTTCTCGGTGCTGCCTTCCTCATATCTGTTCTCCCCATTTTCATCCTCATGTACGATCAGCGAATGCGGAGTAGCTGCTGATGGATTGCTTCCGGTACCGGATGTTTTGGGTGTTGAAAGTATTTCGCTGTTATTATCTGTCGAGGGTTGGGCCGCCTGTTTATTTCCCAATGCGGCTTGGGACAATTGTTCCTGGTGGGTCAATCCTTCTTTTTGCTGCTCTTTTTTGCTTTCGTTCTCTGCCATAATCACTGTTTTTTTATTCAACACCAAAAACAGTTTAATAGTTTGCTATAATGGGGAACTTGTTAGTTTAAATAAGCAAAAAAGTAATAAATGGTATCGTGAGTCTGCTATAGCTGATTGGATGAAAAAGCACAATTAAAATTCGAACCTTCCCGGAAGCTTTCCCTGAACCTGAGGGATTTGAGTAAGGTATCCTGGACGGGGTCATTTGCATCTTCTGTATCCCTTGTGAAATATCTTAACGCAGTAACAACATCCGATAAGGATATGGTGATCATACTGAAAGGTGGTTCTGGCGGCAAAGAAAAGATATTGGTACGGTCAAAGCAGCATTGGTGATCAGGCTCAGCTGACTTGGTTCAATACCAATATGGATATTGACTCATCCTGAATTTACTTGTCGTTTTTGAGTGTTTGACCATGCAATCGCCATTTTATTTATACCGTCTTTTTACTCTTCTATCCCATTTAACAGATTAACCATTTTTTCCTGTGCATTTTCAGCGTGCATCCATTCGATCATTTCAGACGATGTTGCAGCTTCTATCGAGGCTCTTTGGCGCATTGAGTTTTCGTAGGCGGCAATGGCATTTTGTAAATCATCAAATTTTTCGTTGGTAAGACATTCGCTTAATTCAAGTGCATCAAGCATTGCTAAATTTACACCTTCGCCCGAAGGAGCCATAATATGAGCGGCATCGCCAAGTATCGTAATGTTGGGTTGCGCTTCCCAGGTTTGGTCAACAGGAATGCAATATTGCGGGCGTATCAGCATTGGCAAATCTACATTTTCAAACAACTCAAACCATATCGCGTTCCATTGGGCAAATGTTGTTTTAAACCATTGGTTTAATTGTGAACTATCTGAGAAGATGTAGTTGTTATCCTTTGCCCAATTTTCATCCACTCTGCTGCTGATGTAAAAGTCAATGCTGCCATCACCTTTTGCTGATACGTGCAGGTACTTTCCTTCACTGTGGGCATAAATTTTTCCGCCTTTTAGCAAGTCATACATGCGTGGCGCTTTTGTTTTGGCGTCTTCAACGTTTCCTTGCACAATGGTACTGCCTGCATAAGAAGATTGAATTTTTGTGACAAACGGACGAATTTTCGAATTGGCTCCATCAGCCCCAATTACTACATCTGCCAAAACTGTTGCTCCATTCTTGAATGTAAGCTCCCATTGCTTATCAACTGGCGCCATGTGCACAAAATGACTGTCCCACACAGCGGCATCAGGCTTAAGAGCGTCTAATAATAGATCACGCAAAACACTGCGGTCAATTTCAGGTCTTGCATCAGGGCTTTCAAAATTAATTTCGGACGGGTTTTTTTCATGATCGTCAAAAAGCATATTGCCTGCCTTATCGATTACCCGCCCTTTTTCAGCACCAGGTCTGTATTTCGTTTTAAACGTATCTAGCAAATTTGCCGAGATAAGCGCTTTCAATCCTGAGTTTTCGTGAAGGTCTAGTGTTGCGCCTTGTGTGCGTACATTTCGGTCTAAATCGCGTTCGTAAACCTTTACATCAACTCCTTTTTGTTGAAGCAATCGCGCCAGCGTTAGTCCGCCCGGACCACCACCAATAATGACTACTTTTTTGTTTTTTAGTAACATAATCTTGTATTTTTTATTCGGTACAAAAAACCGGTAATGGAAAACTTTAAAAATATGCAGTTGCAGTCAGCTTAAACCCAATGGTACAAATCAAAGTGTTTGGTGTAACCTCACCTTGTCGGGCTGTACCAAAACCTAAAACACCGATAACCAAGTAATTTGCTTGTCAGATGATGTTGTGGCTTTTCTACATGGCCATTGGGGTTTAGGGGTAGCCATGTTATCAGCGTTTAGGAACATTCATGCGGTGACATTACTGCCTTATCAATACACCTGATAACCTTTTTATAGTTGCTAGGTCTTTATATTTATATGGAATTAATAGCTGTTTTATCACTTGAAACGATATGTATTTCTGCTCTTAAAGGCATACCGTCCAGAAGGTCAAAAACTGCCTGATGTCCTTCATCAATTACAGGGTCTGAATAATGTCTGTCAAAAGATTCCTGGTCTTTGTAAAACTCAAATGCCCATAAGGTATCAGGTTCATCTTTGGTTCTGCAAAGAACCCAGTCAACAGGTCCGTCAGGGTCGCCCGTATGATGCATATTAGTGGTTAACTCAAATAATGCATCTCCCATCCCTTTTTTAGCATACATTCTTAAAGCAACTCCGGGTTGATTTTTATAAAGCGATTTTCTTTCATTCTGATTTTCCATACTCTATACTTTAAATTTAATACAAAATTATGGCTCGGTCAGGGTTGACAATAGTACAAATCGGTCGTTTTTATGTTTGAATAATTCTGTGGGCACCACGCCAGAAAATTTTTTGACCTGTTTGATGAAATGATTTTGGTCTGCGAAATCAAGTTCAGGGAAAAACTTCCCTTTGGCAATATGTTCCAAAGATTCCCTGAAGCGCAGAATGCTGCAATATACCTTTAATGAGAGTCCGAACTGCTGATTGAAATAGCGATTAATTTGGCGGCTACTCCAAAATACCTTTTCGGAAAGTTCCTTCACGGTTACTTCACCTTTTGAAGCATAAATCATTTCAAATAACTTTTGTTTCCTGCTGTCCGTTGCTTGCGGTAACAACGATTGAATTTTTTGCGAAGCTTTTCGGTAAAACGCATCAAAATCGTTTAAATCTTCGGCAGCAAAATCCCAAAAATCGTTCGCCAAATGTTTTCCGTTATTCAATAAACCGGCAACGGAAAAATTCAAAATATATTCAGTGGCGGGCAATTTAAAACCAATGGCAAAAATCAAGCTCTTTGGCGTAACTTTCACCTTGTCGGGCTGCGTACCAATACCCAAAACACTAATAACAAAAGGTTCTGATGCAGATTTTGATAGAACCAAATCAATTCGTCCGTCAGGCAAAGCAATGGCTTCTTGTGTATGTTCATATAGGTTTTGTAAAGCCCAAAAACCAGCTACAAAATCGGAAAGTGATTTGTCGGGTTTGATGAATTTGTATTGCAAGCCGTTGTTTATTCTTGTTTGTTCATTCATATAGGACCTCACTTTACAATGAGCGCTTAAAATTTTAGCGCTTAGCCATTTAATGCCAATAGCAAATTTACAACATTATTACAAGCTGGGCTTCAATACATTCATTAAACGGATTTCTCCCTTTTTAAGTCCGGTAAAGTGCGCATGGCTTTGCAACTCTTGAAGAAATTCTTCTGGTAGCCGTTTCTTATATTTTAGTCGGATAATTTCTATAATGGAGTGGAGTAGCATCGCCTTTTACTGAAAATTAGTATCTAATCAACCAAATACAAATTTAAGGCCATACTATTGCCTGTTCTTTAAAAATTGAAGGTATTGCATCGGGGATTTACCATACTCTTTTTTAAAGACCCTTGAAAAATTGGAACTGCTTTGTAAACCGATCCGTTCTGCGACTTCGTTTTTGCGTTTTAGCATTTGATCTGCTTTGTTTTTTGGCAACTGACGGGCTATCCGCTCATACACATGCAGGCCTTAAACACGGGCCGGTATCCGCTGCAATCCCTGTTGCAAGGTGAAAGATTTTCTAGTGGAAGAGGGAGCCGAAGGGAGTCGAACCTTTCGGTTTATGTATCTGTAATTCAGTATTTTGCTACTTATTCTTTATTTAATGCACCAAATACTCACCTTTATTCTTTTATTGCAAATTCTTAAATTTAAAGATAGTAAAATGATTAAAATTATAGGCCAGTTCTATACAATATATTCATTTATTATTTCCAAATAACCGAAAGCCCAGAACTTTTGGATAATCCCCAGTTACATGTTTTGATTTTTTTTCTTCATTCTGATCGCTTCAAACTGCATATTTAATATTTTTAGCAGTAATTAATATCTTTATCATTATTTTTAGTAAACCTTGAGCTAAACTACATGAAGCGTGCGATTTTATACATTATCCTGTTTTTACCGGCGATGTTAGCGCATGCGCAGACCAGTAGGTTGGATGAATTACCTTTGCCTGAATTGAGGAAAAAATATGCCGCCAGCAAAGAGGATACAACAAAGGTAAAACTACAGCTCGCATGCGGACATTTGATGTTGTTGAAGGCTACCAAAGGACAAAAAGATGTTGATTCTGCAATTAGGTTTTCTAATGAAGCTGAAGTGCTCAGCCGCCGGCTTAATTATCACTTCGGAATTATTAATTCACTCTTATTAAGGGTAGAGACTTTGTATGAAAGAGGGGATGGTAAAGCAGGATTAAAACTTGCAGAAAATGCTCTTTTATTTTCCCGCCAGAATAAGAATAGCGATGGCGAGGCCAGGTCGTACCATATGATATCTAAGTACTTTAGCACAAATTCACCGGCAGAACTTCGAACCCGGATATGGTATAACGACAAAGCTATCGAAATATTTAGGAAAAATAAGAATTTCCATTCCCTTGCTGATATGTTAACGGTCAACGCGGATATGCTTTTTCAGGCCGACCGGACTACAGAGGCGTTAAGATTTCTTTTTGAGGCGTTGAATCTGGGAAAAGGGGTGAGCTTGAGAACCGTAGAGGGCATCTATTGGAATATCGGTAGGAACTCCTTTAGATTAGGAGATTATGAAAACGCTTTAAAATATACCTTATTAGCCCGTGAAACCGCCAGAAAGGTTAATGACACCACAACACAGGTATGCGTTATCAATTTAACAATCGCGTCCAGTTATATCAAGAAGCAGGACTATTTTCGATCCATACCTTATTCCAAAGAAGTAATAAGCACAGCAAAAAAGTACAATGACGAGGGATTTGTACGTGAGGGAGCTTACCAGCTGGCCTCAGCATATACTCATACGAACCAAATCCCCAAAGCATTAGCTGTACTTGATGAAATGAAGAGCCGTCCGGGCGGTTTTTTAAAAAATATAGCTCTCAAAATAGAGTATATAAATACCTTGGGTTATGCTAAAAAGTTCCAGCAGGCTAAAGAATATGTAAACGAACTGGAAAGCTTGTTGCCAAAAATCTATCCGGAAAACATACAACAGATAATGAACGTTCATAATGCACTTGCTTATTATTATTCCGAAACGGGGAAGGTAAACCAGGCTTTTAAACATACAGAATTGCACGCTCAGTTAGCACATAAAGTAAATTATGCCAAAGGTATTCAAACTGCCGAATATCGGTATTATCAGCTGGTCTCGCTTAAAGGAGATAAAAAGTCAGCTTTGGCCCATTTTCAGAAGGAAAAGGCGATAAAAGATTCTATTGATAATGTTTCAAAAGCGTACCAAATATCCCTTTTGCATATAGAAAATGCAGCAATGGAGAGAAACAGGCATATTGAGATGCTTACCAAAGACGCGCTGATTAAGGATATTAAGATGAAACGGAATGAACTCATTAACCGGGTAACCATTGGTGGAATAATCGTGCTGTTAAGTTTTACTGCGTTGATATTCAGTAGATATCGGTTAAAGCAGAAAAGTAATGCCTTGCTCGTTTCGCAGAAATTGGAGATTGACAAGCAAAATGATGCTCTTAAGCATCTGGTATCATATAAAAATCAACTTCTTGGAGAGAAGGATCTGCTTTTAAAGGAAGTAAATCATCGGGTTAAGAATAATTTACAAATTGTAATGAACCTGCTGGCCTCCAAATCTGTTTATTTGTCTAGCGAAAGCGCACAGCAGGCTATTTTGGATAGTCAAAGTAGGGTTCGATCGATCGCGCTTATCCATGACCAGTTATATAAATCAGATAATATTACGCAAATCAGTCTATTTCTATACATTAATGAATTGGTGGATTCTCTGTACGACTTCCTTGATAATGATTTTGATAATATCGAGATATTGTGTGAGGTTGAGGATTTCATGATTGATGTTTCACAAGCAATACCGATAGGTATAATCCTAAATGAAACCGTTACTAATGCTATGAAATATGCATTTCCAAATCACCAAAAAGGCACAATAACTATTTGTGTTAAAAAAGTAGGTATGTTCGTTGAAGTGGAAATCAGTGACGATGGCATAGGACTGCCAATTAATTTTAGCTTGCCAAACGAAAATACACTTGGAATCAATCTTTTGGAAGGGTTGACAGCTCAGCTTGGCGGTTTATTTCGAATCAAAAATGAAAAAGGCCTGGCTATCTTCCTAAAATTTCCTTTAAAGGCTCCTACGCAGCTTGAATTAAATGCATTAGCTAACGAGTTGGCTGGTGAGCAAGAAACATTGGAACTATAGGCCACGTGACCGTCGCCAAAATATGGCTTGCAGCACATATTACCAAAAGCTAATTGCAAAACTATATACACGACTGAGAAAAGCATTGGCGCAAAGCCTTAAAAGCTGATTATTAATAGTCTATGTATAATTAAGCCAAATACTTTCGGAATGGCTGCGGCTTAAATCACGCGGGTTTATTTTTACGAGGGTACATTCGGCTGCAAATAGCTTTTAAATCACAATACATGAAATTAACAAGCGGGATCTGTTTTTAAACCTAGAAGGAGGGAATTATGTTTTGATTTTGAACATATTAAAACCAGTTGGTTTGGTTTGCCGTCACAAGTCGAATTAATATAAGTTTTTCTACAGGATTTCTGTCTTCTCGCAAGAATTAAATGTCAAGGTTCCTGAGACGGGAAATAGTCCTGTCTTCGGATATTCAATTTTAACAGTTTTGATTCCAATGTGGTAGGCTTGATTTTAAGCAATTCTGCAGCGCCATTCTGGCCCCTGATTCTGCCTCTGGCAACCGTAAGTACCGATATCAAATGGGCACGCTCTGTCTCCATCTGTATTTGCTTAACATCATCTAATGTCTCGATTGTACTAATAGTGGAATTGCCAACCAACATCTCAGTGAGGGGCTGCTTTAAGTTCAACTTACTCGAGTCCTCATTTATGATGACAGAACGTTCTATTATGTTTTCCAGTTCTCTAATATTTCCTGGCCATTGGTATCCATACAACTGGTCCATCATTGCACCTTCGATATCGGGGATCGGCTTATTGAACTCCTTACAGAATTTACTGATAAAGAAGTTAACTAGCGCTGGAATATCGCTTTTTCGCTCCCTCAATGGAGCAATTGTTATGGGAAATATGTTTAACCGATAATATAAGTCCAGCCTAAATTTTCCTTCCGCTACCGCTTTCTCCAGATTTCTATTGGTAGCGGCGACTACGCGAACGTCAACTTTAAAGGGTGAATTGCCGCCAACAGCATTTACTTCTTTTTCCTGCAATACCCTTAGTAGTTTTACCTGCATATCCAGCGGAAGTTCTCCAATCTCGTCTAAAAAAATAGTTCCACCACTTGCAAGTTCAAACTTCCCTTTTCTTTTTTCAGTTGCACCTGTAAAAGCGCCCAATTCATGCCCAAACAGTTCTGATTCAATAAGTGTGGAAGGTATTGCCCCACAATTTACCTGAATGAATGGCTTATCTCTCCGGGGTGATAATTGATGAACGGCGCGTGCAATTTTCTCTTTACCGGTACCACTTTCCCCGAGTATCAGAACGGATGTATTGTACGGCGCGACCTGAATGGTAAGATCCAAAGCAGCGAGTAGCAGGGAATGGCTGCCGATTATACCATTGAACTCACGACGCTCCAAAAGTTTTGATGTATGGTTTAAAGGCTCACCGAGGCTTCTGTTGAGGGAAGAGATTGAAGGATAAAGCATTTTCTCAGTAACATTACTCATGCATTTTGTGAAAAGTCTTAAAACCTCTGTATGCTTCTGTGTATACAAATCCCTTTGCCGACTATAGAAAATATATGAGAATTCAGTCCCCGTGCCAATCTTCAATCGGAAAATTAGCTCAGACTCCATTTTAAAGTAATCCATCCAGACTCCTTCGCCCGGGATTTTGAAATTTCGGTTGATCTCGCTTTCCTGGTTGGGATGTGAAAAAAATGCTGGTCCGTTATCGGTGCTGAAAGTTTTTCTAGACAAGGATTGTTTTGGGTTTACAGAAGCTACCAATTCCGTTTCAACGATGAACTCGTATTCGCTGAAACCTGTTCTTAAGTATCCACAATTGACATATCCACTATCTGAATCGGCACGCGTAACAATCAGGTCAAAGGGGATAAATATTCTTATTGCCTGAGAAATTTCCAATAATTTTTGCTTTGCCTCAGATTTTCGGTTACTAATGTCCAATAGTTGCTTTTGTAAGGATACTTCTTGTAAAAGCCGGGCCTCGACATTATTTTTTTGTCGGTACCATGCAATATCCAGCGTAATGATTAAGTCTTTTTCCCGAAAGGGTTTTACCAAAAAACCATATGGGTCGGTTTTTTTCGCTTCTTCCAAAATCGCCTGGTTAGAATTAGCGGAGAGATAAACAAAAGCAATATGCTGGGCAGTTAATATTTTTGCCAAATCAATTCCTGAGCGTTCACCATCAAGCATAATATCGAGTAAAACAATATCAGGCTTCTGCTTATGCATCTGCTCCAGGGCATCCTCTACGGATATCGCGATCCCGATTATGCTGTAACCTGCTTTTGATAATATTAAACGAAGGTTATTTGCAACTACATATTCATCTTCGACGATGAGCACTTTCTTGGCCATATGGTATAAAGTTAGCTAAATTGTATTTTTCGGATGAATGAATTTGATTTTTATTTGAACACCGTTATTGTTTTCAATCTGAAACGTTCCCTTCAGTTGCCTTGCAAGTCCCTGCATTAAGTCAAGACCAAGGGAATTCAAGGGAGAATTTTCCATGCCCTTAGGTAATCCGGTCCCGTTGTCAGCAATGAAGAGTAACAGATGATCAGGCCCCTCTTGACCCAAAGAGATATCAACTATTCCAGCTTTGCTGTTCAGGAATGCATATTTGATTGAATTGACTATACTCTCAGTTATAATAAGACCTAAAGGAATTGCCTGGGTGACATCCAGGTTTAAGTTTTCGATCTTCTGGTTAAAAATAATCCTATGGTTATCATCAAAGCTATCGCGAAGATAATGAATAAGTTCATCTATATATTCGGGCATAAATATAGTTGATACGTTATCATCCTGATACAACTTTTGATGAATCATCGACATAGCCTGCATTCTACGCAAGCTGTCATTGACAGCTAAAATTGCAGCATCATTATCAAGATATGTTGTTTGTGAGCTCAATAAGCTTGTAACCATTTGGAGGTTATTCTTAACCCGGTGGTGAACTTCTTTAATTAACCACTCCTTTTCCTTCAAAAGCTTTTCTTGTTCGGTATTCATACTTTCCAGATAAGTATTTTTCTGGTCCAATTCTCGCTGACTTTCTTCAAGTTTCCGGTTGGTTCTTTGTTTAAGCCGATATCCGCTAAAAATAAGTGAAGTAATTATGGCCAGTAAAACTGACATAGTAATAATAACTTTTTGCATCAATTGTGTACGTTTCAATGCATCATCCTTAGCACGGCCAGCTTTAGTGAGGGTGTCAATATCGTTATTCTTTTTCTCAGTATCATTTTCGATTTGCAAAAGCGATACCTGATAAGCTTTGGTAACATTTTCTATTGAGTCTTTAATTTCTTCGGATAACAAATGGTGCTTAATGGCCGATTTGTAGTTGCCCTGCAGTGAATCCAGTTTATAATACATGTTTTCTACTGACCTGATGCCTATAGGGAAATTGAAGGACCTGACGACTGCTTCGTATGCGTCTGCATATTTGTAGGCAAGTTTTATCTGTCTGGTATCAATGTAGTGAGCGGCTAGAAAATTATATGCTGTAATCCTATTGTTGAAATTGTCTGGTGGTATCTTTTTGAGCAGGCGCGTGACCTCGCCTGCATAAAATGCTGCCTGTTTATACTTTTTTGCATGGTTAAGGTTGCCCAAAAAGTAGGTCATGATATAAAGGGAATCGGCATCATTCTTTGCATATTGCCAAATATTTCTCAACAGTTTCAGGGCATCATCTAATTTATTAACTCTGGTGTAATTAAAAGCTGTAGATATGGATATTGTAAATATGTAATCCGAATCGTTGTAATGCTCCGCGATTTTTAAGGCCTTTAATGCATACGGAAGCGCATTCTTATAATCCTTCATATATGTATAAATGCTAGAAGTAGTGAAATTTATACTGGCAACGGTCAAAGTTGTATCATTGACTGCTTTTGCGGATTTAATCGAGAGAAGCGAGTATTTCAGCGCACTGGGAAAATCTCCAAGTTCATTCAGCGTTCGACCAATAAGCCAATATATTCCCTGAATGGACTTGTTCCCGATCGACTTATTAACATTGATGGCCTCGAACAGTATTTTTATCGCTTCCATGTGTTGTCTGTTTAACAACAACATTTCCGCATCGCCTTGTAAAGAAGAGGCAAGCCGGTAAAAATTGTGCGTTTTTCTAAAAATATCACTTGCTTTTCGGTAGTATTCCATTCTCTTGACCAGTTGTTCCGGTTTAGATATAGAGTAATGCTGGCCAATTACGATATACGATTCGGCAATCCCTGTTTCCTCGCCGATTTTGGTGGAATATGCCAGGGCCTCTCTTGCAGTTTTAAGACCCGCGTGAGGTTCATTTTTTTTATTTAAGCTGAGTGCCCTCAGCAAAATGGCGTTAATGATGCCTTTAGAATATCCGATCCTACGACTTAAGTGCTCTGCGTCCGTTGAAAACCTCATCGCAGAGTCTATTTCAAGACTTCCACCACCTGGTTTGACCAACAATACTCTTCCCAGCGCAATTTTTAGTTTTATTTCTATAGTGTCCGGATTCTGCTTGGAAAGCCTTTTCTTCAGCTCTGACACAGGAAGTTCTTCAAGGCTGCTGTTTTGAGCCATTACAGAAATACTAGAGAGGATAAACAGCATCAGCAGGCTAAAAATTTTCATAAGCATGTCATGTTCTTTGGGTATTCAAATTACGGAATAGGCTGGCGAAAGCCACCAAAACAACAGTAATAGTATTTATCAGAATTATAATAAATCGTGCATTGGATTCTTTAAGCGATATCGATCTATCAACAAAATAATAGCATTTATGAAAATCATTATTTCTATTTATTCAGATGTAACCTGACCTTCATGCTTCAGTTAGGAAATTTACAGCATGCTAAAATTAACCGCCATGATTAGACAACATATTTTTTTTATTCTTGCTTTCCTGCTGGCTATTCCGGCAGTAAAAGGCCAGAATCAGAAAATGGATTCAGTGACCATAATACCTTGGGCAAAGTATGATAGTGTAGGCAGATTGCACCGAAAGGTTTTTGGTGAAAACTATCGAAAAGCGTATGCCCGTCCTGTCAAAGTTCCTTTGATCAGGCTTTCACGGATATCGGGAGGCCTTTCCGCTGTTCAAGCAGGAGGGGGAAATCAGTCGAAGACGCTAAGGCTCCGAGATGCCACCGGCAAGGAATGGGCGCTGAGGTCGGTACAGAAATTTCCTGCAGTTTTGCTTCCAGTTCCACTCAGGGAAACATTTCTCTTGGGAATATTAGAGGACAACATGTCTGCCCAACACCCTTTCGGAGCCCTTGTTGTTCCTGTCTTGGCGCAAGCCGCCGGGATACCCCATAGTAATCCCATAATAGGAGTTGTTGCACAAGAGGCTGGGCTGGGGATTTATGCAAAGGACTTTGCAAACACGCTTTGTCTTTTAGAAGAGCGGGAGCCCATGGGCAAATCAGATAACACCGAAAAGATGTTAAAGAAAATAGCAAACAGTTATCGAAATCGGGTAGACTGGCAAACCTATCTAAAAGCAAAGGCTTTAGATGTACTTTTAGGTGACTGGGACAGGCACGAAGATCAATGGCGTTGGGCGGTAGACGCAAGAGCAGATGGGACTGAATACACTCCAGTACCACGTGACCGGGATCAGGTTTTCTACCGTTCTGATGGTAGCATACAACGGCTGGCACAGTCTAGCTGGCTATTGCCCATGATGCAGGGTTATGAAAGAAATATTCAGAATATTAACTGGTTCTTATGGGAGGGAAGAAATCTAAACTCACAGCTATTTTCCGGTATCAGTCAGTTGCAGTGGAATAATACCATCAGTGAATTCTGTGCTGTCATGACAGATTCCCTGCTTGCCCGGGCTTTATTTAAACTTCCTGACTCGACAGATCCGAATGTTAGGGCACAACTACTCGCAGAAATGAAGATGCGGCGAAATGCACTCCCTGATTTAATGGATCAATATTACCGTTTCTTCAACAAAATTGTAGATGTACCTCTCACTGATCAGGATGAACGGATAAGCCTGATAGAAAAAAGCAATGGATATTTGCAACTTATTGTTTTCAAAGCCGGAATGGGGGAGACCGCTTCAGCGCAAATCCTCCAGCGGGAATTTGATCCGTCGATCACTAAAGAGTTGCGCATATTTCTTCGGGAAGGAAAAGACAGTGTTTTAATGGAATCGGGTGATTCAAGGATTAAGGTTCGTTTGATTGGAGGTTCTGATATAAAACACCTAAAAGTTCAATGGAAGGGTAAACCATTAATCTATTATGGCAAGCCAAAGGATGATATTGCCGATATGAATCACCGACTGAAAACAAGATTGTCTACCGATACGTCTAATTTTACCTATTTTGCGACTAATCTTTATTCTCGAAAGTTAACTCTTGCTAATTTCGGATTTAATGTAGATGATGGTGCTATGATTGGTGTATCGCACAGATTTACTGTACCGGGTTTTAGGAAACAGCCTTTTGCAAGCACGCATTCATTTTCTGCTTTGTACGCATGGAATACTTCAGCGTTTAGCCTGCATTATTTGGGTGAGTGGCTGAATGCTGTTGAAAACAATGATCTGCTTATCGATCTAAAGGTAAATGCCCCAAATAATACCCGCAATTATTTTGGCTCTGGGAATGAAAGTGCATTCGATCGGAAATCCTCACCTGTTAGTTTCTACCGGGCACGTTTTGATCTCCTTTCTTTAAAGGCTTTGATAAGGAAGCGCTGGGCAGATAATAATTTTTCATTCGGGCCATTGTTTCAATATTTTCATTATTCGGATTCAAAAAATAAAGAAAAATTCATCAATGGTTATCTGGCGGAAAACAATTCCAACAGGCCAGTCAGTCTGAATAATTTTCAGATTGGCACAATACTCCAATTGCTTATAGATAAGAGGGATAAGAAAGTCCTCCCGCAGTCGGGAACAATTTTCAAATCAGACCTTGAATTACTGACTGGGTTTGGACCAAGCGCCAGTCGCGTCGGAGTATTGAATTCTGAATTTACACTGTTTTTTAAAGTGAATAAAACAGGAACTATTGTTTTCAGCAATCGCCTGGGTGTAGGGCTCAGTGCGGGAAGGCCTGAATTTTTTCAGTTGCGATATTTAGGGGGAACCGATAATTTAACCGGCTATAGAAAATTCCGGTTCACAGGTGATTACAGTGCGTTTAATAATGCAGAAGTCCGGATAAAATTAGGGGAGTTTTTAAGCTACATCCTTCCCGGGGAATTTGGATTGAATACGATGTATGATTTTGGTAGGGTTTGGGAACGCGGTGAGCATAGTGCCCGTTTACACCATGGTGTTGGAGCCGGGCTCTATTTCGCTCCTGCATCTTCTGCGCTAATTAATCTGACTGTTGGATATTCAAAAGAGGGCTTTTATCCCACACTTTCCCTTAAAACCCGATTATAATGAAACGATATTTGACGTTAAAAACTTAATTCCTTTTTTTACATACGGTCGACGCAGCGCTTCGGTTATGCTGATAAAGTAAAATATAAAATCTGAACCGAATATGTCCAGTGCTTTAGGTTTTCGGGGCCCTATGAAAACGATTATCATTTTCTGCAATCCCCACTTTGTTGAGGTAAAAGCGTTGGAAGCTTTCCAACAGCGATTTGCTGATTTCTTTGGCATTTGGTGTGATGTTTCGAAAATTGTTGTCTGTTGTTATTTATCACTTCAATAGTATTTGCTATCAGTTTTCTGATTGCTGAATTCGCTTTCTGTCAAGATAAATTTAATAGGTTTACATCATAAAGTCACAATCATATGGTATTATAGATAATCAAAATAATATGAAAAAAATAGGAATAAATGGCTTAGGCCGCATCGGAAGGGCATCTTTAAAATTAATCATGGAAAGTGATCATTTAGAACTGGTTGCAGTAAATGACCTGATGAGTATTGAAAATGCAGTATACCTCTTGAAGTATGATAGCATTTACGGTCGTTATGAACGGGAGATTACACATAGTGAAAATAGGGTTTTTATTGGGGATAAATCTTTTCATTACAGTTCAGTGCGTGAAATTTCGGATTTGCCCTGGAGTGAATTTCATGCCGAGGTGGTGATCGAAAGTACGGGGCTATTTACAAACCGGGCCGATGCAGAAAAGCATCTGGCTTCCGGAGCAAAATTCGTTGTCATATCAGGGCCCACAAAAGATACCCCTACAATTGTTCACGGGGTGAATACCGATGAAGGCAAGGTTAATATCTTCTCCTGTGCAAGTTGTACCACAAATAACATAAGTCCGATTATCGAAATTTTAGGCCGCAGACTCGGGATTAAAAAAGCGATTTTAAACACCACTCATGCCTATACTGCATCACAGACATTGATGGATGCTCCCTCGAAAAAAGAACCAAGAATGGGCAGAACAGCAGGAATCAATCTTGCGCCCGCGGCAACTGGGGCAGCGATAGCAACTACAAAAGCACTTCCACAGTATGCCGGTAAATTTGATGGTGTTGCAGTCAGGGTTCCGGTTTCTGTCGGATCTATCTCTGACATCACATTTATCTCTGAAAGGCCAACAAGTGCCGAAGAGATCAATGAGATTTTGATAGAGGAATCCTTATCGTCAAGATATAAAGAAGTTGTTGGTACAACAGATGAACCGCTGGTTTCCACCGATATTATAAAAAGCCCCTTAGCCTCAATAGTGGATTTGGCCATGACCAGGGTAGTAGATGGTGATTTGGTAAAAGTGATGTCCTGGTATGATAATGAGTGGGGATTTACGAATCAAATGATTAGACAGATTGGTACCTTATAAAAAAAGTAAAGCTTAAATTTAAATTATGAACTATGCACAGCTCGCATTTACGGATGGAGTTAAAAATCTTCAGGAGAAGCTCGGTAGCCGGCTGAGTTATGACCGCATGGAAAAAAGAAGCTTTGTAGATGGACTTACCGATTCTGAAATTGACTTTATAAGTGATATAGATAGCTTTTATATTGCCTCGTTTGGAGAAAATCAATACCCTTACATCCAGCATAGAGGAGGCCCCAAAGGTTTTATTAAGGTTATCGATAAGGGTACAATCGGGATAGTTGATTTTACAGGAAACAGGCAATACATCACTGCAGCTAATATTTCCAGGAATCCAAATGTTTCACTTATTCTTCTTTCCTACCCGCTGAAAGCACGGCTGAAAATTTATGCGAAAGCTGAGGTTATTGAAATCGATAAAACCCCGGGGCTTTATGAGCTATTGAAACCTGAGGCATATAAACATAAACCGGAATGGATGTTGACATTCAAAATATCCGCTTACGACTGGAACTGCCCACAACATATCGTTCCAAAATATAACCTTGAAGAGATCGAGGAACTTTTAAAACCGCAAAAAGCATACATAGAGCGGCTTGAACAGGAAATCAAAAGATTAAAAGAAATTTAATAATGAAAAGGCCAGACATTTTTATGTCCGGCCTAACCCTTTTATTTTAATTTTTTCAGAAAGCTCTGTATTAAAACCGCTACTTCTTCACCACTTTCCTCTAACAGAAAGTGTCCGCCGTTAAAGAGGTGAACTTCTGCTTTTGGTAAGTCTTTCTTATAGGCGGTCGCTCCGGCACCCGGGAATATTTTATCATTCTTGCCCCAGACCAAAAGTGTTGGCGGCTGATGCTTGCGAAGGTAATTTTGCCATTCTGAATACTTTGGGAAATTATTTTCATAATCTCTGAAAAGCACCTTTTGGATGTCCTTTATTCCCGGCTGCTCAAAAAAGAAATGATCCATATTATAGCTGTCAGGACTGATTCGCTCGGGCTGGGATGCGCCATATAGGTACTGTTCCTTTATTCCTTCCAAAGACATCATGTAATTCGCCGCTGCTTTAAGGCCTTCGGTATCCTTTGCCGCACTTAAAGCACCGATTTTCTGAACATCAGGACCAATTCCTTCCATATACATATTGGCGTTCTGGATGATTAATGCCTTAACCAATTCGGGCCTGCGGGCCGCAATCCGAAATCCAATCGGACCACCATAATCCTGCAGGTAAAAGGTTATGGAGGTTAACTTAAGGTTGTCGATAAATTTTTCAACAATATCCGAAAGATGGTCAAATGTGTAATCAAATGTTTCGGGAGATGGACTGCTGCTCATTCCGAAACCAGGATAATCGGGCGCAATTATGTGGTAGTCTGGCGCCAGTTTTGTGATTAGATTCCTGTACATGTGGGAGGATGAAGGAAATCCGTGTAGGAGTATGATTACAGGTTTTGCCCTTTCACCTGCCTCTCTATAAAATATTTCGGTACCTTCCACCTTTATTTTTCTATATTCCATAATATTTGAACTTTGTGAATGCTTTTTCGATGCAAGCGAACGCACTGGCGTTTTGGAACCCTTCACAGTTTGCGCACGGGCTATCGTTATGCCGGATGCCGCAATCAGAACCGTAGTCATCAGAATGCTGAATTTTTTCATTTTTTTTTTTGAAATTGTTTTTGTTTGTTACAAATGCCGAAAATTAAATTTTCCTTTAAGGGTGTTTCCTTATGTAAGCTCAGTTGATGATACAGGCTCACTTTAAGCGCCTTTCAGATTCATGAATAGGAAGGTCGTTTATACTCGCATATCTCTTGGTCATCAGACCGTTTGTACCGAACTCCCAGTTTTCATTGCCATAAGCCCTAAACCATTGTGATTGAGTGTTTTGATATTCGTACTCAAATCTTACCGCAATTCGGTTTTCATTGAAAGCCCATAGCTCTTTTTTAAGACGGTAGTTTAACTCTTTTGACCATTTCTTTGTTAAAAATTTTACGATTTCCTCTCTCCCGTTAATGAAAGTATCTCTATTACGCCATTCACTATCTACTGAATAGGCTAAAGATATTCTCAAAGGATCCTGAGCGTTCCAGGCGTCTTCTGCAAGTTGAACTTTTTGTAATGCTGTTTCTAGATCAAATGGGGGTATAGGCGGTCTTGTTTCCATCTTTATTAACTTATTTAAAATGCTTTTGATTGAATAGTTTGGTAGGTATTCCGGGTTCGAGCAAAATCAGACGGTGTCCGACACCCAGAATATTGAAAGCCTCCCGCAGGTTATCGTTGTTCTCGGTATAATGTGACCAGCCTTCAGCGTGGACGGGCACAATTATGGCGTTTTTGAATGCGGCAGCAGTATCCAGTGCATCATTGGTGCTCATTGTCAGATTGAAAGGACCACGGGGGCGTGCTGCGCCTGCAAAAATAAAAACATAGGAGGGATTTATCTGTTCGGCCAGTTTTTCGATCTCGTTGTAGTAAACTGTATCACCTGTTATGTACAGACTCTGCCGACTTTCATTTTCGATGCTCAAGTGAAAACCAATGACTTCCCCGGTTATTGGTTCTATCCCTGCCGGCCCATGCCTAGCAGCTGTAGCTGTAATAACCAGACTTCCACCGGCGGGAATTTGGAATTCACGACATTCTCCGGGCGCTAAACCAATGCTGTTAGCTCCAAGTCGTTTTGCACCAGAATTCGTCGTTAGAACCACGCCCGCACGAGTTAAAAAGGATCGACCTGCATTATCGAGATTATCAAAGTGATGATCATGGCTGAGTAAAACTATATCTACTAATCCTTCGGGAATCTTTGCTGGCCCTTTGAGCTTGGTTTCAGTCATATTCTCATTAAGTTTGAAAAAACTGCCGGCCTCATCCAATGTCGGGTCTGTCATTAATCGCAAGCCTCCTATTTCAAAAATCACGGTGGGACCTCCAATGTAAGTCGCTGAAAAAGGTTGTTTGTTCTTCATTTTCATCATTTATGTATTTTAATCAACGAATATTTTTTCTGACCATCTCCCGTAGTGGATAGGTTGTTATTATGGATTACTTTCTGCTCAGATTAAGGATTGTACAATCCGGGATTTTATAAAGCAGTTCAAACTCTGATTTGATTGACGGATTTGTATTTTTCATGCGAAATCCGGTTCGGGCCAATTTGCTTCTGTCCTCAGCCGAAATTTGTAGCCTAACGTAGGCCCTCTCGGTGCATTGCGCAAAATTAATTTGGCCAGAAAAGAATATCGTGAAGTATGCGAGCACCACTCCGGCAAGACAGGATAGTTTTTTCATTTTAATATTCATTGCTTAAAATTTAGTATTGGCTTAAAAATTATACTGCTTCACAAGAATACCGGTTAAGGAAATACTGCTATTTTTTGTCCGCTGCAAAATGTTGCGTGTCTACATCTTTTAAAAAAACAATAAGGGCATTAAAGTAATTGCTTTGATCGTCATACATAGACATATGACTACCCGTCGGACATAGGTAGAACCTGCTGTTTGGAATCAATTGTGCTTCCTTTTTCATGCTTTCCGGGTTCATCTCGTCATATACACCGCCGAGTACCAGTGTCGGCACCTTGATCTGAGGCATTTTATTCCAAAAGCTCCAGTTTACCAAGTTGCCAGTTACATGAAACTCATCTATGCCCTGCATTTGCAAGTATATGGTTTGGTTGGGCTTTTTAAACGTTCTCATTAAAGGTTCCGGCCACTGTTCAAGGGGCATTCGGCAAATTACTTTAGTATAAAGTTTTTCATTTAACAAAGACGCATAGCGGGGAGAGGAATAAGCTTTAGCATTGTCCAACGAGTCAAACAATTGTTTTTCCTTTTTTGTAAAGAGCCTGGTCTTGAGTACAGCACTATAGTCAACAAAGTCTGCTATGCTTCCTGTCATATTTGAAAGGACAGCACCCTTTACATGTTTCTGGTATTTGTATAGATATTCCATCGCCAATAAACTCCCCCAGGAATGCCCCAAAATGTAAAAGTTTTCCAGACCCAAACCTTTTCTAACCTGCTCCACTTCTTCAACAAAACGTGGGGTGTTCCAAAGTGTTGTATCTGTGGGAACATCAGAAAGCCCACTGCCCAATTGATCATAATAATAAAATTCAATATTTTCTTTTGGTAGAAAGTCTTCAAAACATTCAAAATAGTCGTGTGAAAACCCCGGCCCTCCGTGTAGAAGCAATACTTTGATTTTGCCTGTTCCAACCTTCTTTGTCCACACCTTATAATTTCCGTCAACTGAGATAAGTTTGCTGCCACCAGTTTTTATTTCGCTTAGGGTGCCTGTTTGCGATTCCTTTCTTGATTGGGGAGATCCGCAGGCAATAATCATTGAAATTAATGCAACGAATAACAATACTTTAAAAAGGGATTGATGCTGTGTTTTCATTTTATATTGTATTAAGGATATTTTACCAGCTCCTTATTTTCATATCTCATATATGATCATTCAGAAGGTAAACTTGCAAAACAAAATTAATTCGGGACCCATCATGTTTTATATAATGCAAATCATATAACTTATCAGGATTGTGATAATGGAGTATGTTCGTTCCTTTTTTGTCCCGCTTTCAGGATTTTAAATTCATCCGGATGTTCCATTTTCTTTAGACCTGATTTATCGGAAACTGGATTATGATTTATATCCCAGTTTTGTTGAGGTGCCGTATTTTCTGCCATCAATAAACTAATATATCATATCATTTAAATGTGACCAATGCTATGGTGTGCCGTCGTAATTTTACTCCAGACGATCATGAAAACAAGATCATTATCTGCTCATAATTAAAGTTCGGATAATGGACATCGGGTCGTAGGTTAATTAAATAAATGTTTAACAAAAATCATCAATCATGCCCAATATCCTGCATATCATTTCCAGCCCAAGAGGGGAGGCGTCAAATAGTATTAAACTCTCAGAAGCTATTATCGAAAGGCTTCAGTTAAACTATCCTTCAGCAGCACTTCACACCAAAGATCTGACCAAATCGCCATTCCCTCACTTAGAGGAAGTTCATCTAAATGCTTTTTTAACACCCGTAGAACAACATACTGAAGAGCACAGGGAAGCCATAAAACATTCCAATTTAGCTATTGAAGAGTTAGTGAATGCAGATTTTGTAGTTATTGGCGCACCGATGTATAATTTCGGGATTTCTTCAACGCTTAAAGCCTGGTTTGATCACGTAACCCGTGCAGGTATTACCTTCAAATACATGCAACAGGGGCCTGTAGGATTGCTTACCGGAAAGAAGGTTTATCTTGCCATAACAACCGGCGGAATATACAGTTCAGGGGCGAACGTAGAAAACGATTTTTTAACCCCTTACTTAAAATTTATGTTGGCTTTTATTGGAATGGATAACGTGACCGTGTGCAGGGCGGAGGGATTTGCTTTGTCAGAAACTCGGGATAATGCTTTAGAAAAAGCTATAGGAAGTATCCAGATTTAAGGAGTGAAGCAAAAACTTAAAGAAGTCATATCGCATCAGTTTTTGGCAAAATAATCAGTTAATCATCGGCACAATGAACGGCATCAAATGTTTATTCCGATTATCAGCTATGGCTGTGCTTATGGTGTTCATTCCGAAAAAAATGCAGGCTCAGCGCTTTATGCTACTTAGGTTTGAAGATGATTATCATCACCTGTCGGATTCAACCCGAAGCTTCTACAACCGACTGAAGTATTCACAGCTTTCATCTAATCCTGCTCTAAGCCTTTCATTTGGCGGTGAAATACGCTCTGAGTGGGCGGTGAAGGTGAATGAGAACTGGATTGCCAATGAAGGATTCAATCACTCCTTTCTTAACCGTTATTCCTTACACGCCCGAGTAAACTATGGAAAAAAGTACCGGTTTTTCGTTCAGTTAAACAGCAGCCTTGAAAACGGTAGTCACAATGCAGTTTCCATTACGGATGAGGATAAGCTCAATGTTCAGAACCTTTTCTTGGATTACGATTTTTCATCGGTTCCGGCGCTACAACTCTTGCTAAGGATTGGGCGTCAGGAACTTGATTATGGTTCCGGACGGTTGGTCTCTGTTAAAGACGGCAATAACAGCCGACAGTACTTTACCGGATTGAAATTGTCATATATTAAACCTCTGTTAAAAATTGACGCTTTTATTTTAGCTGCAGATAAAATCCATCCCGGCCTGTTTGATAACAAAACAAAGATACAAGGAAACCTTTGGGGCGTTTATTCGGACCTCAGGTTGGCGGAAACCGATAACTTTAACATCTACTATCTGGGTGCGATGCGGGAGCAGTCTCAATTTGAATCTGGGATGGGTCGGGAACTTCGGCATACCGTGGCGATTCGTTACTGGAAAGAAGGTAACCTTTTTAGATATAATCTCGAGACAGCCTACCAGTTCGGAAAGTTTGGTCAAAATGAAATCAGTGCATGGACTATGGCAATTGAACTGGGCTATGTATTTAAGCAATTCAAATTTAAACCCATATTAAGCCTGCGGAATGATTACATCTCGGGAGACAAAAATGTTCTGGATAAAAAATTAAATAGTTTTAACCCTTTGTATCCAAAAGGAGGCTACTTCGGATTTAATCCTTTAATTGGGCCATCAAACCTCATAGATATACATCCATTCCTAACACTCCATCCAAGTGATAAACTTTTGTTTCAAGTTGATCTGGTTTATAATTGGCGGTATTCACTTCAGGACGGAATCTTTCATCCAAGTGGAGGTTTTAATGTCGGAGGCTCCAGTTCCCCGGCACGTTACATCGGTACAACCTATTTATGGAGTGCAGATTACCAGATCAACAAATACCTGTCTATAAGTTTCGGCTATCAATATTTTAGAGCAGGTCGTTTTCTACGGGATGTTATCCCCAATACTGCTAATTCCAAATTCTTTAATACACAACTTTCATTCAAATTCTAATATAATTTTTGCAAATACACTGTTTTCGGGAGCGCTTGGAATGGGCTACATGCAAAAAAGGCAAATACTTAATTAAAAGTTTTGCCTTTATTGCAGCGTTACAATCTTATATCGGTTTTTTAACGGTTTTGGTAGCCACCGTAGAAGTTAATTGGGCTCCAGCTGGGTATTGCACTTGGGATTTTCGGAGCAAGTTTTTGATATTCCTGAGCACCATATACAACCTTACCGTTTATAATGGTTAGGATTGAGTGAATATCCTTTATTTCGTCCTCCTTTATGTCAAGGTAATCCGAGTTAAGAATCGCCAGATCTGCCAGGAAATTTTTCTTTAGCATCCCGCGTTCATTTTCCTGATGAATTAATGAAGCGCTGCCCAAGGTATATATCTTCAGTGCGGATATTCTGTCGACCTGATTTTCACTGGATGCGAATTTCAATCCACCTAATGACTTTCCGGATACAAATTGATAGATCCCAATCCAGGGATTGAAACTTGAGACCCTGGTACCATCTGTACCGCCCCCAATACGTATACCCTTGTCTAGCATTCTGCGGACAGGGGGTGTATGGAGCGCAGCCTTTTTTCCATATCTTGAAACAAATCCCTCAGCTTGGAAAGCCATTCGGTCCTGAATCGCCACACCACCGCCTAAAGCCTTTATACGGTCCAGATTTGCATCACTCACAGTTTCCGCATGGTCAAAAAACCAGGTCAGTCCGTCAAATGGTGTTTTACGGTTTACCTGTTCCATAACATTCAAAAACCTGCTGATGCTCTCATCATAAGTTGCATGCAATCGAAATGGCCAGCGGTTTTTCACCAGCTCACTTATCACTGCCTTTAGCTGATTCTCCATAGCCGGAGGGAGTTCAGGCCGCGGTTTGAGGAAATTTTCAAAATCCCCACCCGACGCTACTAAGTTTTCTCCTGCACCCTGGACATGGTATTCAGTTTTCTTGCTTTCAAATGAATCATCAGTCTGATGGTCTGAGATATCAACCATACCAATCCATTTCAGGTAGTCTTCCAATTCTGTTCCCGGTTTTTGGGCAAATAAATAGTATGGTAATCTTATATTTAATTCCCCCTTCTTCGATAACATATCGGTAATCTGATAGTCGTCTGGAAAGTTCTGGAATCCCCCTCCCGCATCCATTACACTTGTTACGCCCAACGAATTTAAATCGGATATGAACCGTTTTGTGGAATTGATTTTTTCTTCCATAGTGAGTTCTGGAAGCTTTGATAGCGTAGAATACAATATAAATGCATTGGGCTCGGCAACCAATAGTCCGGTAGGCTCCCCATTTGGATTCTTTTGTATTAACCCCCCAATTGGATTCGGCGTATCTCCGGTAATACTCAAAGCCTGAATACCCGCCTTATTTAAAAATGCCTGCCCATATAAATGCAGGATGAAGGTTGGAGTATCTCCTGTAGCGGTGTTGATTTCATCTAGGGTAGGGAGGCGTTTTTCTTTGAACTGGAACTCACTCCATCCGCCCACAACTCTTACCCATTGTCCTTTGGGTGTACGCAATGCCTGTTCTTTAAGCATTGATAATGCCTCTGCCAATGTGGTCAATCCATCCCATCTCAGTTCCGCATTGTAAAATCGTCCACCGCGAATCACGTGAAGGTGGGAATCATAGATTCCTGGTATCACTGTTTTTCCCCTGGCATCTATCACCTGAACATTTTTGCCAATGTATTTTCTTATTCTTTGGTTACTTCCAAGTTCAATAATTCTATTACCAGCAATAGCAAGTGCTTCAACAGTTGGTTGTTGATCATTCAGTGTAATAATTTTACCGTTTAAGATGACTTTGTCTACCTTTTGCTGGGAGAATATACTTCCAGAGCATACAATGATCAAAAATAGGATTGTTTTAATTCGTTTCATGGACTGCCTTGATCAAAGGGACAATGCATGCATTGTCCCTATATAACTTATAATTATTTAATGTTTGATCATTTCCTTCGCATATTGGATCCCAATTCCATATGCTCCCCCGTACTGTTTGATGAGGTCGGTAGTTGCATTGTAAGTTTCTGATCTCGCCCAATCACGTTGTAGTTCTAAAAGATACTGAAGCGATGTTATAGGTTGCACACCCGCTTTAACCATTCTTGTAACGGCCTGATCATGTGCTTCGGTAGAAACATCACCACTGGCATCTGTAATTACATAAACGGTGTAACCTTCGTTAATAGCTGATAAGGCAGGCCCAACTATGCAAACACTCGTCCACAGACCACCCAAAACCAATATTTTTTTGCCCTTGCCCGTAATTGCCTTATGCGCATTTAGATCTTCCCAGCAATTCATGGTTGTTCTATCAATAACAGTGGTAGAAGCAATCGGATAAAATGAACTGATTTCAGGAAATACAGGACCGCTGAATGATTTTGCCGCCACAGTTGTGACCACGGTTGGAATATTGAAAATTTTGGAGGCGCCTGCTGTTAGGGCCGCATTGTTTCGGAGCACTTCAATGGACTGATTCTTGACGGCGAACGCCATCTGACTTTGATAGTCTATTAAAACCAGTGTATGGTTAGTAGGATTTAATAATTGCGGACTCGGCTTTTGTGCAAATCCGTATAGTGAAGTTATAAGACCAACAGATAACAGAATTAATTTTTTCATATTGATTTGATTTTGTGAATAGCTAAGGGATGATAGCAAATGTGTATGTGCGGGGTTTTTGTGTTTTTTAAGAACCGCATATATTAATTTAGGGTGATGTTACGGCAGCGGGGGTATAAAGTTCTTAGGCTAATTCCCCCGGGGCTTTATTATCTTTTAACCTTACGGTCTAAAAAATCTTCAATTGCTGCTGCCATTTCATCCCCCTTACTTTCAAGAGCAAAATGCCCGGCGTCATATAAATGGTATTCAAGGTTTTTTACATCCTTCTTGTATGCTTCAGCGCCACTTACAGGAAAAATGTAGTCGTTTTTTCCGTAAACGATAAGCATTTCGGGGTTATGGTCTCTAAAGTATTGTTGCCATTTAGGATAATTAGGTGGATTTGTCCCGTAGTCATAAAATAAGTTTAGTTGGATCTGATTATTTTCCGGTCTTTCAAGATGACGCAGATCAATCTCCCAATTATCCGGACTTACTACTGAAGTATCAGGCACCCCGTGAGTATATTGCCATTTTAATCCATCTGGCTGATGAAAGGTTTCTAGCGTGCTTTCTGCTGCTTTATCATTTCTGTCTTTCCAGTACGCCTTGAATGGATCCCAGAAAGTTTCCAGGCCCTCTTCATAGGCGCAACCGTTCTGAACAATCAATGTGTCAATTTTTTCTGGATTTGCCGACGCGATTCTCCAGCCCACCGGGGCACCGTAATCCATCAGGTAAAGGCTATACTTTGATATCTCCAGTTTTTGAAGCAGGGTGGTAATAATTTCTGCAAAGTTATCAAATGTGTATTCGAAGTTTGCAATCGGAGGCTGTTCACTTCTGCCATAACCAGGATAGTCTGGGGCGATTAGATGATATTTGTCAGATAAGCTGGCCATCAGATTCCGGAACATGTGCGAGGAGGTTGGGTAACCGTGCAAAAGCACTAATGTTGGCGCTGTTTTCAGTCCGGCCTCTCGGTAGAAAATATTGACACCGTTAATGTCAATGAAGTGATACGTGGTTTGATTTTTCATAATTTTCCAATTAAATTTATCTTAATAGTGAGTGTTCGCTACCATAACTGATCTGTCATCGTGGCATATCAAAAGTACCGGCCAATGCTAAAATTTGTATATAAGGCTATTTATACCAGGTATTATTAAAATCATAAATACATAGCATCAAGATTCATACATAAGGGGATCACTACGAGGTTAGTGGTTAAGCAGGGCTGCCAAAATACAACACCGGGATTTTATCTGCAGCAGATTCCAAATCGGTGATTTACCGATCAGACATTCTTTAATATCCAACTCCGATATTTTCAGAGTTTATATTAATGAAACTCCGAAAAAATTGGAGTTTTTCTTAATTTTTAAACCAAAATGCATTTTGTTTTTTATTTTATTTAACTGATAATCAATGATTTAAAATAAATTCAGTTTGCGTTCTCTTTTTTATTATTTATGGCACATAATTGACTAGTGCTTAGTTATGAAGTCACAGAATGAACAAACTGCAACATTTGCAAACCAAAATGGCCAGCACATCTTTTATCGAAACTGGATTAGCCCCAGCCAGCTCAAAGGGATAATCGTAATTATTCACGGGCTCAATTCTCATAGTGCGTATTACGAAGAATTTGCATCTCAGCTTAACGGAGAGGGGTTTGAAGTTTATGCTATGGACCTGATCGGTAGGGGTCGCTCAGAAGGCGAAAGGTATTATATACCTGATTTTCATGGAGTGTTGTCAGACATCGATACCCTGATTGATATTGTTGTATCTAGGCATCCAAGAATTCCCATTTTTTTGCTTGGGCATAGCGCTGGAGGCGTTTTTTCTGCCGCTTACGCTGTGGAAAATCAGCATAAGATTCAGGGCTTAATCATAGAAAGCTTTGCATTTAAAATTCCGGCGCCGGCACTGGCTCTAGCGGCCATAAAATTTCTTGCCCGTTTTATTCCTCATGTCCGTTTGGTCAAATTAAACAATGAAGATTTTTCCAGAGATGCAGCCCATGTGCTTAAAATGAACAATGACCCATTGTTGAGACATGAAAAGCAACCTGCAAAGACTATGCAACAACTCTTGCTCGCATCCGAATATCTTAAAGAAGAAATGAGTTCAATTAAGCTCCCGCTACTGATCCTTCACGGTACTGCAGACAGCGCAACTTTGCCATCAGGAAGTGAATACTTTGAAAAACACGCATCCTCTTCAAATAAGCTATTGAAACTGTATGTAGGGCATTATCATGACCTGCTCAATGACAAGTACAATGGACTTGTTACGCGGGATATTATACACTGGCTAAACGACGCGATATAAATTGGGCAGCAGAACAGCCAAGAGACAAACTCTTTTGGTATGATAGTGCAACAAGTTGTAACAAATGATTAATAAAAAACCTTAAACCACCAAACAATGATTAATCTAGAATGGTTCAGAACCTTTAAAGTAATTTATGAAGCCGGGACACTTTCGGCTGCAGCAAAGGACCTGTTTATTTCCCAACCAGGTGTAAGCCTGCACTTGAGCTCGCTTGAGTCTTTTGCCGGTCATCGGCTTTTTGACCGGGATACCCGGAAAATGGTAGCTACAGAAAGAGGGACAATGCTGTATAACTTTATAATCGACCACATGAATAAGCTTGAAGAAGCGGAACATATCTTCCGTAGAAAGTCAAAGGCTGAAAAACCAACTGTTAGTGTGGCTATGTCGATGGAAATCTTTCAGCACGTACTGGAGTCCAATATCACGGATTTGCCTTTCAACCTGGTTACCAGGTTTGGTGATTGTCCGCAGATGCTTCAGGATTTGAATAACGGTACTTTAGATCTGATTCTTACTACACTAAAGGGTACGCAGCATAACCTGGAATATAAGCCATTCAATACGGAAAGGATTATATTGATCTGTGGCAACCAGACCGATACCGGCGAGTTTGCAGAGCTCCTCTCTCAAGATAACCGGCCGGCTCTTAGAGATTGGCTGAACGATCAGATCTGGTATACAACTGCGTATGATATGGAATATCTTAAAAATTTCTGGTCAGCAAGTTTCGGCGCCTTACCGAGTTTCAGACCAAAATATGTGGTGCCCTCTTTCGCGTCAATTTTAAGGTGTATGTCCAATAACAAGGGTTTTGCCGTTGTACCCGATTTCCTGTGTGGTAAAGAACTTGCAGAAAAAGGTATTAAACTGGCATGGGAGGGAAGTCCGCCAGTAGAAAATACGCTTTATTTTGCCAAGCGCAAAAATACTGCTTATCCGGACGAGATTAAATACCTTGAAGATATTTTAAACAAAAATTGGCCTGTTGGCATGGAGAAGTTATCATTGGTGGATTAGTGGATGCTGATATATTCCACAATGGATATATCCATGGCTGGTTTTCACTGCTGGGAAAGGGCATTTCTGTATATTAACCTCGTTAGGCAACATGGTTATAACTTTTTTGCATTCGGTTCGAAGCTGTTGAACAGGATTTTTAGTTTAACAGTTGCCACAGGATTTAATATAAATGACCGTATATTTTATAAAAACAACTCGTGTTTCGGAGGGCTTAGTGTGTGATCGGATAAAAATACTAGCGATATGGGGCTTCTTTCCAAATCAGGAATATATATCATACGGATACCCCATAAATCTTTGATTATTTTCCATTAATAAAAACCGAATTTGCTGGGATACCATTTTGCTTCCAAACTCGGATTGAGATGTAGGCTAGAGCTGCTACAGTTGAAATCAAAAACAATAACCCGGTGGATAGGTTGATGCTTAGCAATGCGAACATCACCAATGGGCCAATGCCGTAGCCCCCAAAAAGAAATCCCGTCCCATGAGCAGCGGGTGACAAAAGCGTTTGTCGTCCCTGAGGAAGCTTAACAAGGCCCATAAATAATGGTTGACTACAACCGAACCCAATCGAAATAACAGCCAGCAGGCATTCGGCCAGCCCGAGCGGCAAATTCCCCCACAGTAGTAAAAGCCCTAAGATGGTTAGTCCCATAGTGGCGTATAAAAAGGTTATCATTTTCTTATCCATCTGTAAATGGTGGAATAGAAAAGATAATGCAAAACCTGGAAAACCAAAAATAAACAGTTCGGTTGCAATCTCCGATTCATTCAGGAGATATTGAACTGTGAAATAATGGCTGATCCAAACAAAAACCCCGGAGTGAAACAGACCTGTCAAAAAAGAAAAGCTATATATAAATCCGGCATTGCGCTCTAAGGACTTAACATCTCCGGAATTTTCGATGGGCATCCCTGAGGGAATAAATTTTTCTACCCTCTTTAGCAGACAGAAAATCAAAAATAAAGTACACAGTACGCTTAAACACAGATAAAGCATTCGCCAGCCAAATACACCATTTAGCCAGCCTCCAATACTGGGGGAAAATGTCATGCCTGTGGCAAGTGCAAAAACAACCGGTACGATACGCTCTAACGATTTTGGCTTTTTGGTATGGCAAACCATGTGGAGAATCGTCATCGGCAATAATGCACCTGTCCCAAAGCCGATCAGCGCCCTTGTTATGAGGAAAAAAAATGCGGTCTCGCTGATACTTAACAGATAACTTCCTAGTGCCATAGAACCGAGTGAGAGTAACAAAAACCCACGAAGTGGCAGATGGATTTTTAAATAGGCCGTAGCTGTGGCAGCGATAGAAAATGCTATCGCAAACACAGGAATGCCAAGCGCAGGCAGTGGTGAGGCAAAGTCTCTCGCTAAGCTTGGCGAAAGAGGCGCAATTAAGTAAGCCTGGAACATCACAAGCATGCAAGCAAATAAAGTAGTATATTCATAAGTTAAGGATAAAAATCCTTTGTGGGGGCGCTTTATCTGCTGAATCATCGGTTTGGAATTATTGTAGACTATAGATTAATGGTATACCAGATTACCGGTTGTTATCATTTAAGGATTATAAATAGCGAGTTCCTGGTTTTGTACTCAAGGTTTTGGCTTCGGTGGCCTTTACCGCTGGTATCCTCCATAAGCAGGATCTCGCCCGGCTGAAACTGTCTTTTCTCACCCAGTGAGGTTTCGATTTCCACACCACGATCGAGCAGCACGACAAATTGCCTTTCTGGGGCTTGATGATAATCATTATAATCGGCTCTAACTGTTCTAAAGATCATTTCTTTGACTTGAAACCGATCGGAAAGAAAACCGATGGGCCCAGCATCCAAAAGCGGATATTCAACCTCCTGAAAGTTGCTCTCGCCCTCCGCATCTGTATAAACGCGTGTGACTTTGAAGGTCTTTGTCATTTTATAAGCTAATTAATCGTTCAAACCTGATTGTAACTGAATATCCAGTCATTGGCGATGGTAATTTCATTAGCAAGGATAGTGTGGGGCTTATCCTTATAAATTTCCAGTCTGACATTTGCCTGCAAAAGTTCCAGTTGTGCTACAGTCTCTTTAACTCTTTTTACTGGTACATGCGGATCCATATTTCCTGTGGTGATCAATACCCGAGTTCCTAAAAAATCACCTTCGTAATTATCATTTACCAAAACTTCTCCAATTAGACCACCTGTAAAAGCTATTGCACCTCCGTACTTGCCTGCATTTCTGCTGATATACTCCAGCATTAGGCATGCACCCTGTGAAAATCCAAGAAAGAAAATTCTCTCCCGGACTATACCATAATTTAATGCATGCGTGACGAGATCACCAACAATTCCCAGTGAAAGATTTACTGAAGGCTGATTTGTAGCAATAGGTGCCATAAAACTGTGCGGGTACCAGCTATTTTGCAACGCTTGTGGAGCAAATATAGCCATTCCCTCAATTTGTAACTCATCAGAAAGATCCATTATATCCGATGCAGTGCCGCCTCTTCCGTGAAGCATGATGAGTACACCGGTAGCTGATTCAATTGGATGTCCAGCGGTCAAATAGTGGCTTTGTATTGCGTCCATCTTATGTGAGTTTAGGTAGTGTGATTTCAAGGGTTTCACGCAACTGTTCATACTGCTCGGGCAACATCAGCTTTTCACCCAGGGTCTCTATCGGTTCATCGACCATAAAGCCGGGATTCTCAGTAGCCAGCTCAAATAAAACCCCTCCCGGTTCGCGGAAATATATTGAATAGAAATAGTTTCTGTCAATCTTTTCAGTGACATGTAGACCAAGACCAATAATCGTATCCCGGAACTGCATTAAAATATTTTCATCCTTCACTCTGAAAGCGACGTGATGTACCGATCCCATAGATACGTGGCCCGGAATCTCAGATTTCGAAACCAAAATATCAACAATTGCTGCATTTGTAACCGAGTTGGTGATAAAACGGAAAAGATTATCTTTTTGCTCCACTAATTGATAGGCAAATACTTTGGTTAATATATCCGCTGTTGGCGCTAAGTCGTTTAGTGTTAGAGTTATATTGTAAAATCCTTTCAGTGCATTGTTTCCGGATACTTCTTTAGATGTCCAAGGTTGACGTATATCTTCCTTTGATGAGCCAATCAGCTCCAAACGAAGCCCGTCGGGGTCGAAAACAGTTAAATATTGTTCATTGAACTTTTCAGCAACATCAAGATAGTTTACGCCGTTATTATCAAAGCGTTGCTTCCAGAAATCAAAACCAGACTCATCTATGGAATATCCTATCGCTGTAGCCTGACGTGTTCCGGGTCGTCCCGCTGGGATTCCCTCATTCGGAAAAAATGTTAAAATGGTGCCAGGTGTACCCATCTTATCTCCATAATACAGGTGGTAAGTTTCGGGATCATCGAAATTCACAGTTTTTTTAATAAGCCGAAGTCCGAGGATTCGGGTATAAAAGTCATAGTTTCTTTTGGCATCACCTGCAATCGCAGTAATATGATGAATACCTTTAATCGTGTTATCCATATTTTTATTTTATTAGAATGCGTAATTCAATCCTTTCTGCATTGAGGACCTCTATCTATTGATCGTTCAGCTTCCCTGAGAACATTTCTGTGGCTGATTCCGGCAGGTCCTTTAGACTTTCTTGAACAAATTCTCGTCAGATTACCTTAAATTGAATTCATCACCAACATGATTTATTTTGAATAAAGTTCATTTGAAATTTTAAAAATGGAAAATCATACGACTTATACCTGTTATCATTATTTTGATAGTCATCTTGATTGTTCTGGCACGAATGTTCCTAATACCGGAGTTCATTTTGGGTTGGATCGGCAAGTTGAGAACCAAGAGGGTTATTTCCGTATCAACAGTATCGAACATGGTGATCCTAATCTGACTGGTTTTTGGTTAGGTCTTTCCAATATGCCTTTCTACAAGGTTATAAAATGAAGCAAGGTCGAACGGCTTCCCGATATTCCCGTCAAATAACCAGAAATTCTTTTTTTTGAGAATGCTTTCATCGCAACTCATCGCAATGATAGGGAGGTTAGGATATAGAGATTTCATTCGACCGCACCACTCTATAGACTTATCGGAAGGTAAACTAAGGTTAATGAGGATTAGTGAAGGTACTATATTCTGAATTAGTTTAATCAGTTCCAGTTCGTGCCCCGAGTAACCGATAGCTTCATATTTTTCCATCTCCAGCGCATGACAAAGAACTTCCAACAGATTTAGGTTCGGGTCTATGATTAATATAGTTTTCATCACGTAGTCTATACTTTGGTAACACTGCCATATATGATACACTAAAAATTGGTGTTTAAGAATATGAATTAAGCATTGGAATAGCTTTTAGCATTTCTTATCACACATTTTAGGGATGTAAAAATGATGATGTTGGAAAAGCAGCCAGGTCAGTGTGGCTTTACGGTTATTTGTTATTGAGCATAGATAGAGACCGATGTGGGTTTACCCGATACATCAGTCGAAGTTTACGCCCTGCTGATCTTTATAACACCACATCCAATTCTCTCCTGGCTCGGCAGAACTGGCTACCAGATGGGACATTGACAAAGCATGTATACGCATATGCTTATGTTCTGATGAATCGCAACACAGCGTCGCTCCACAACTTTGGCAAACCCTCAGATGAACCCATTTGCCTCCGATTTTGACGCATTCTTCACATTCATGTTTCCCACTGGTCATGATTTTGTTAATTTCCCTGATATGTATGCATAGAATCTTCTTTTCTGACATCGTTTAAAGTTTTGTGTTAGTGTTCCGCTAAATATTTGTGGACAAAGGAAATTGCCATCGACCCTTCGCCTACTGCCGAAGCAATTCTGTTCATTGCCCCGGAGCGTACGTCGCCAGCTGCAAAAATACCCGGAATACTGGTCTCAAGTAAGTAAGGATCTCTTTTAAGCTTCCAGAATTGCCCAAACCTGCTGTCGTACCTTAGATTTTGCCCCGTTCTAATAAAGCCATTAACATCCCGTTCGATAGCCTCTCCAAGCCAGTCCGTGAATGGCTTAGCCCCTATAAAAATATACAATGCAGCTGCCTTGTATTTTTCAAGGCTCTTGCTTTTAATATTTTCGATTAACAAATCTTCCAGGTGGCTTCCGCCTGAAGCTTCCCTTATTTTGCAGTTTGTCAAAACCTCGATGTTGGGCAAGCTTTCGATCTGCTTGATTAGGTAGGAGGACATCGTATTCGATAAGCTTTCCCGTCTGATGAGAATATGTACTTTTTTAGCAAATTTAGAAAGGTAAACTGCAGACTGGCCCGCAGAATTGCCTCCTCCGACAATATAAACATGTTGCCCCCTGCAGGAAGCCGCTTCGCTTACAGCTGCTCCATAATAAATTCCGGCGCCTGTAAAATCGCTGATGCCCTTGATCTCTAGTTTTTTATAGTCGACTCCCGTAGTTATAATTACTGCCCGGCATTTGATTGAGCTTTGATCGTGGAGCGTAATTGTTTTATAGTTATCTGTTTCGCTGATGGATAACACTTCTTTTGGAGAAAGTATTTCTGCACCAAGTCTTATGGCCTGGCTAATCGCCCTTCGGGATAGATCAGCACCTGTTAGCCCGGAAGGGAAACCCAAGTAATTTTCTATCCTGGAACTCGTTCCTGCCTGTCCACCCGGAGCTTTGCGCTCTATTATAAGGGTTTTAAGACCTTCGGAAGCGCCATAAACTGCAGATGCAAGTCCCGCAGGACCTCCGCCGATAATTACAACATCATACATCTCAGTCGTTACTCCGGCACCTGCCCCGATTACCAACGCCAGAGCAGAAACATCTGGCTGGATAAAAACTTCTCCATCTTCTGTTATAACCACAGGTAAATTCTCCAAACTTAACTCGTTAAGTTGAAGCAGCAGATTTGCTTCCGGATCTTTCTCTACATCCAGCCATTGGTATGGAATCAAATTGCCTGCCAGATAATCCTTAAGTTTGTGCGAAAATGGCGAGTATTGGAAACCAATTAACTTGAGTCCCGTGAATTCAGGGCGGTAATTAGCCTGCCAGTCGGATAGGAGGTCATCCAGCACGGGATATAAGCGTTCCCCGGCCGGATTCCACGGTTTCATGAGGTAATAATCCAGCTGAATATGGTTGATCGCCTCAATGGCAGCTTGGGTATCGCTGTATGCAGTCAGAAGTACCCGTTTCGCATCGGGAAAAATGGCCATAGCTTTTTTCAAAAATTCTACTCCCTGCATCTCGGGCATACGCTGATCGCTGATAAAAATAGCAATTGCTTTTGACTGATTCCTCAATTCGGCAATAGTTTCTAAAGCTTGGTGCGGGGAGCTGTTGCTGATGATCTTATATTTTTTTTCATACTGGGACTTTAAATCCCGTGTGATTGAATGGAGTACCTGGGGGTCATCATCAATCAAAAAAATTAAAGGTTTTTCCATTTTATTTATGGTTTAATTGCCTGTTTGTTGAGTGTTGATTGGGATGCAAACTGTAAAGACCGTATTGCGGGGAACTGAATATACCTTAACTGATCCGCCCTGCCTAAGTATAATCCTTCTGACATTTTCTAGGCCCATGCCTGTGCCTGATCCTATAGGTTTGGTTGTAAAAAAGGGATCAAATATGTTGTTTATGATATCTTCTGGAATTCCCGGTCCATCATCGGTAAAGCTAACCTTGATGTTATTACCCGCAAGTTCGGTCACAATCGTAAGTGATCCCTCTTGGTTTTCAAGCATGCTGTCAATTGCATTGTCGATAAGATTGGTCCAGACCTGATTAAGTTCTCCGGTATGCGCGTTTACCGGTGGAACTTCTTCACCATAGCGCTTGTTAACGCGAATTTTTCCAACTCGGATTTTATGTCCGAGCATACGGATGGTGTTATCAATTCCCTCATGGATATTAGAATACGACCACTCCTGGCCACGGTCCATGTGCGTGTATATTTTGACAGATCGGACCAAATCTGCTATTCGCGATGAAGCCACTTCAATGTTACGGGCAATTTTTTCGGTAACAAGGGTGTTGGTCAGGTGTTTAAATGTGGCTGCCAATGTTTTTGGCGGAAGACTCCGTTTGAAAAATTCAAGCGGGCCATTTTGGATATTGAAATCTGCAAAGACTTCGATCATTTCTTCAGTGTAGCTGATGGAATTACTCTCCATCCATTTAATGATGGAATTTTCCTTTTGGTTTTGCTCTTTGTAGGATAGTTCTTTTTCCTGATGCCCCGAGATTATTTCTACAAGCCGGTTATCTATGTCTTCTCTTTTGGTATTTTCCAAACATTCCATTGCGAAGGAACTAATGAATGAGAGATCCGCTCGAAGATGTTTTTTGAGGGCTGTAGCATCACTGATGAGCGCTGAGGCCGGATTATTCAATTCATGGGCTAACCCCGCTGCAAATTTTCCGAGCGAAGCCATCTTGTCATTTTGTTGCTGAAGCGTGGTATAACTTCTGACCCGGGTATTCATGATATGTACCAATGACTGGGTAAGCTCAAAATGTAAACTGATCATTTCACGTACCATTGAGGTTTCAAAGGACAACACTTCGACCTGGTCGATGGCAAGTGCATTTAATGGTGCGATATCGCTTCTTGAGTAGGGAAGATATCCGAAGATATCGCCTGTTTCCAATGTCAAAAGATCCTGCTTCTCGTTTCCACGATATAAAAACATTAAAATATTTCCCTTTATTAAAAAATGTGGCCCGTCTATTTTTTTCCCCTGTATACCCACAAAGGCTCCCCCTTCAAATTTTCTGATCTTGCTGTGCTTGATCAGCCAATTTAACTGGTCATGGGGAACTGTTGAAAGACTTTCAAAATTCAATAACTGCTGAAGAAGGGTTAGCATTGTCTGTTCATCTATGTAAAAAACTTGGTCTGGTTACACTTAAGTCCACAGATATTTATGTAACTCAGCGGATGCATGCGCAATTTGCGACTTCACCTGCGCCAGCTTTGCCAAAGGATTAAGCAAGCCAAAATCATGGATCATTCCATTATAGCGTATGGTGGTTACATCAACTCCAGCCTGATCCAGTTTTCGGCCAAATTTCTCTCCCTGATCCCTCAAAATATCAGCTTCTGCCACCTGAATCAATGTTGGGGGAAGCTTTTTAAGTAGCTTGCGGTCTGCAAGAACAGGAGAGATGTAGATACTGCGAAGCGACTGCTCATCGGTGGTATAGTTGTCGAACATCCACTTCATTTTCTGTGAAGTCAAAAACCTATCCCTGCCGTATTTTTCATAAGATTTCCAATCTGTGGTATAGCCTGTTACCGGCCACATTAGTATTTGTAGTTTGATCTCTGGCCCGTTGTTTTCAATTCCCCGGATAGCGCTTGCGATTGCCATGTTCGCCCCGGCGCTGTTGCCTACCAGTGCTATCCGTGTAGCATCGAGACTGTAATCATCAGCATTTTTTGATAACCAATCCAGTGTTGCAGAAATTTCATCCAGTGCCCGTGGATATTTTGCTTCAGGTGATAAACTGTAATTTATAAAAATCCCTGCTGTGCCTGACTGCACAACCAAATCTCTCATCAACCGTCTATGGCTCGGATAGTCACCTAAAATCCAGCCACCACCATGAATGAAAATGAAAAAGGGTAAAGATCCTTTGCTGTTCTCGGGTTTTAAAATATTTAATTTTATCTTATGTCCACCTGAATCAATGTTTAGTTCGGATTCCTCGATTCCAGAATAGTCGACTTCGCTCGAAGCCTGAAGATCCGCGAAAGCTTTTCTAGCATCAGTAACCGACAAATTTGCTGCGGTCGTTTCTAAGGCATTGAACCTTGCAAGGAATTTTTTTGTTTTTTTTGAAAGTGCTTTATCCTTCTCAACCGGGTATTTTTTTTCAATTTCTTCCATTGTGTTTAAGTTTTAATTTTCATTGCAGAAAAACAGCCTTGAAACGCCTGTAGCAAAGTTGGTTAAGGAGATTATGTACATAAAATATGCTCTGCAGAACAGACTGTTATGCAGAGCATATTTTAATTTTACTGAAAATCAATATTTTCCACCTCTATTGTAATTAAATTCCTGTTAATTGACAGCTGTCGCCGCATATACAATAACTTTAGCAACCTGTTCAGGCTGCGAAATGAATACCGCATGACTTCCCTTTACCTCTGTAACTTTAGTGTTCGAGCGTTTGTACATCGCTCTTTGAATTGAGGGAACAAGTGTCTTATCTTCAGTAGAAACTACGGCATAACTTGGTTTTGTTTTCCATGCCGCAATGGTAAGTGGAGTTACAAACCCCTTCACATTGAAGGCGCCCTGTGAGGCTGCCATAAATTCAGCCTGCGCTTTTGGAATATCCGCTCCGAAACCGGCGTGAAATTTTGCAAGATCATAATAAACCATTCCTTTTTCATCTGGATTAAGTATTCCGCCTTCAGGAGCTGGTGGAGCGGTCATTACCCACTGCAACACAGTTTCGCCCTTATCTGGTTGAAAGGCTGCGACGTAAACCAATGCGGCAACTTTAGGGTGGTCACCCGCTTGGGTAATTACGGCGCCGCCATAAGAATGGCCTACCAAAATCGTTGGACCATCTTGCTTATCCAATGCAAGTTTAGTAGTCGTCACATCGTCTTCGAGTGAAGTCATTGGATTTTGAACTACTGTTACCTTATAACCCTTTTTAGTCAGTATAGAGTAGACGGCACTCCATCCCGAACCGTCGGCAAAAGCTCCATGTACCAATACAATATTTTTGACTTTTGGTGCCTGTGCGGATACTTTCTGCGGCGTTACGATCACTGCAAGTAATAACAAGGCCAAAGTTCCTACCCTGGCCGGTTTTTGGATTGATAATTTTGTTTTCATATTTTTTAAAATAATGGTTTAAGAGACGCCCCTCGGGACAATGGATTCCGGACACACTGTTTTTCAGTATATCCTGTACAAAGTTGGCGGTTTTTGAAGTCCTGCAAAATCATTTAAATTTTAGCAGTTATTAAAAATATGATGCTATTATTAAGTATCGGGAAATCAGTCAGTACACTTGCGAGTAATGATTGTCTCTAGAAATGTTGCCACTGGTGGTCAGGGATGGTGGGATAACACCTGGCAAAGATGGGCAGGCGGGCATAACATTTTCATGGTGCCCCTAAGGGTTTTGCAATCGGCAAATCTTAACGACATACATGGAAACTTCGCGGGGATATTTCGTTTCAAGCTAACCAAATATTGCTTTAAGGATCCGGATATTGCGCTCAAAAGCCCTGGGGAATCTATGACCTGTTTCTAGAATTCTCAAATTATGATCTGTAGGGGCAGACAGTCCTGAAAACATCTGCAAATGGGCTGTACCGGGGTACGCAGGTATGCAGATGACTGGGGTGGGAAAACATATACAATGAACGGCATTATGCACTCATACCAAGGGGCCAGGAGCGGAAATTAAAGCGAGGGCAACTGCTGTTGTCAATGAATTCTGATAGAAGGCAGCGTCCGGTCCTCCGTGTAAGCAACGCAAACTGTAATGGAAAAAATTGTCTGGCTAATGCCAGGCGTTATGGTTCACATATGGAATCAAGCCAGCGGCGGGTATCTGCCGTAGTGAGCATGTTTACCACATTAAAGATATTTGGAGCCTTCCTGTCTATTTATAAAACTTTCACCCGCATTATACTGTTGAACAGAAAATCAAGAATATTATGGAAAATTTTAACATTAACGTTAACAATCAGGAATTCGGGGTAGAACCTCAGGAAAATGGCACTTACCGCATTATGAATGGTGAGGAGAAGGTTGGGGTTATTTATGCGGAACCTTCTGATGAGGGGACTGAGTGGCGTACATTGGATGATCTTGAGGATACCTTTGTTTCAGCGGCGGGAAAGCTGATCAGCGAGTATAACCAATAAAATAATAGGTGGTTTTCCCGGTCTTTCCCTCTGGGATATGTAATATTTTTAAAAAACTGCAACACCCAATATTTTTGAAGTAAATCCTGTTTTTATGTTCTGTCCGATCATCTGCTATTTTTTTGGTTGGCGTAAACTTAATTTAATGAAGAAAATATATTTTTTCACTCTTGCTGCTAGCCTAATTACTTTGGCCGTACAGGCCCAGGAAAACAGGACGGCTTCCTATAGTCTTTTTAACCCGGTTCCGCGGGCAGCCCTGCGGGATATGGAAACAGACAGGCCGGATATGACAGAATCTCCGATTACCATTGATGCTGGTCACTTTCAGTATGAAAGCGACCTTTTCCGCTTGCAGCGGGAAGCAAATGAGGGTTCGGTAAAGAATACATATCTATTTAACCAGGCAAACCTCAAGGTTGGTCTTACCGGATCTACCGCATTACAGCTTGTTGTGCAAAGTTATGCAAGCTCAAAAGAAATATCCACCGGAGATGGATCGGTTGAACGCTCACGTGGATTCGGAGATTTAACATTGCGCATCAAACAAAATCTGATCGGAAATGATAAGGGCAATTTCGCCATTGCACTATTGCCTTATGTAAAGTTTCCAACTTCAAGGGTTGAAGAACAGGAGCGTTATGAGGGCGGGCTAATTCTGCCGATGTCGCTGAAACTTCCGGGTGATTGGAAATTGGGCATGCAGCTTGAAGCTGACCGCTTGCAGGACAGTGAGGGAGGAGCAATGCATACCCAGCTATTGGAAACACTGACCCTCGCCCATAAGTTATGTAACCATCTTGACGGCATTGCCGAAACATATTATACCTATGATACCAAAATACATCACTGGAACAACTATTTGAATGCCGCGTTACAGTTAGAACTCGCAAAGGATTTTAAAGTGGACGGGGGGCTAAACTATGGTCTGCAGCATGATGCTATGAAAAGTTATTTTGTGGGCCTATCCTTTAGGCTGTAAAAGGCTCCCCCAGTGCAGAGTCCTGGAATTTTTATTTGTATTTGATTTCTGGCACCTAATTCCCTTCGATGGGAAATCCTGTAGTACCTATCATATGATTATTTACACTACTTGAGTGATTTCAGTATCGCCCCGGTAACGATTGCTCCAGAAAGGTAGTAGGCGATGGTCAACGCACTCACCCTGGTGTTTCTGGCAGTGGGTGCCTGATTCAAGCCCATAGGCTTGGGCAGTTTTACCGCACCGATGCCGGCGGCAAGGCCAAGGATCACCGCTTTTGGCCAGATCAGGCCGTTTCTTCCCCCGATCAAACTATAGTATATGGCGTTTCCTGCCAAATCCCCCGCCAGTGTGGTCAAGTAAAGGTCTGTTTTGTCTTCGATTGATGTGCCCAGATAACCGATGGATTTCTGCACTGCTTCTTCTCCCAAAAGGTCGATACGCGGCATATCTTTACCCTTGTTTTTAAGTGATTCATGAAGGAGGTTCAATACCACTGCGCCCCCTAGGCCGGCGATAAGGTTTATGATTTTTCCCATTTTATTTTTTTTGATAAAGTGATCTTGCCATTTCCGGATATTTTTAATTTGGCATGGCTACCGGGTTAAAGACAAATCCTAGGCGGGAATAGTTTTAAGGTGCCTGTCTAATAATATTCCCCTCGGTTGTGGTTTTGTCCACGAGCGGATTAAAACCTTACCTGGCAAGGATGAAAACGATAACAATTCTTGCGGCCATGGTCTGAGGTTTTTTGATTAAGCATGTTATGAGCGGCGGGATCTGTATAACTATCTCATACAGGACCGGCTTGGGCTAGTGGTCGATATCCGACCGTTGCGTTAATTATTTCCGGATATCATAATTGGCGCCGTGGGTACAATACTTCGATTAATAATTCTTACCACATGCCAGTGTAGGTTTCCGGTCAGATCTGCTTGACCGAATATCCTCACCTGTAATTTTAGACCATTAAATTTTGTGGAAATTTCAATGAAATCATTTTCGATTTCCAGATCGGACAGGGCCGTTTTGAATCGCTTTAGTATGGCTTTATTCAAAAGCTGGGCATCTTTAGAAAAGTAGAGGGTATTCATTTACAATGATAGCTAAAATAGTAGTCATAATAAGACAATACCACGTTGCTTTGACCTTTGGTCAACAATATATTCAGTATTACTGATTTTCCCGTGAAGAATACCTATTGGATGGGTATGAACTGATGATTTTTAATGATTAGTCTTGAAGCAATACTTGTGCGTATTAAAAAAGAGAAGCCGTATCGGTTTTTGATACGGCTGGTTCATTGATATTGATCTTTGAAGGGTAGTTTCATGAGTGTACGATATTCAATCTGAAAAAAAAATATTGTTTGAAGAGCCTGTCTATTTAAGGCAGGTTAACAAATTAAAAGTTTGGATGGTCCCTGCCCGGCATGATGTTTTTTATTATGGTTTTGATTTTTGGTAACAGACCACTGTCGCTGCGTTTTTCGGAAAGCATAGTGCTGACCAACTGCATAACTTCCTGCATGGAAAACGGTTTTTCCAATATCGCATCGCAGCCATAATCAGTTAAGGAAAACAATATTTTTGTATAGGCAGAAGTGATGATGATCGGGGTATATTCAAACCCGTCGATAGCGCGGATAGCGCTGCAAAGCTCTCCTCCGTTCCAATCCGGCAGCATATAATCCAATATAACCAGGTCGGGACGGTAAAGCTCGATACTTTCTAAAGCCTCCCCGGGATCATGGCATCCTCGGCAATCATAGCCGTAGAACCTGAAAATTTCCTGCAGGGTTTCCAGCAGCACCAGGTCGTCCTCTACAATAAATATTTTTTTTCCTTCCATAATTCCTTTGATGTTAATAAGCGGTGTTATTCTTTGATATTTCCAGTGTACTGCTCAGGTCTATGCAGAAATCTTTTCTAATATACTAACCATTTTTTGTACCTATTGCAATGGTACGATGGCGGTGTCTTCCAGCTGTGCAATACGGAAGATTTCCCTGGAGATAATCCCCGCGTTTTCCTTCCAATCTTCCAGGTTACAGAAAATTGTGCACAACCGAACCGGTAGATCTTCACCTTCCTGAATAAGCTCCATCTGTATGGAGCAGGGGCCTTTATGTTCTTTTTTTC